>Ga0163150_10000320_pt1 | contig 90563 bp, 95 predicted proteins | sample OliLakLV19P2IB_FD_148628 | JGI IMG/M metagenome (GOLD analysis project Ga0163150, IMG submission 148628) | Freshwater microbial mat bacterial communities from Lake Vanda, McMurdo Dry Valleys, Antarctica - Oligotrophic Lake LV.19.P2.IB | ecosystem: Environmental > Aquatic > Freshwater > Lake >... | reverse complement strand
TTACTGTTCACAAAAAGCAAAATTGTTATCTCAAAAGAAGTCGCTCGAAGAAGAAATGACATCTCTTTCACACAAGCAGAATGATTGGCTCGCACCTTTCCAAAACTGGCTAAAAGACGCTCAATCATTGGACAAAATTGCTTCTGATTCAGACCTTTTTGCTAAAAAGGTCTGCGCCAAAGAAATCTTTGGCTCGCACCTGTTTCTTGGCGAAAAAACAATCCGTCCCGCCGAAGGCGGGAATCTGAATTCGTTTGGAAAAATGGGGGGAAATCAGTGGGACGCGCTTCGCGCGTCCCACCTTCTGGCTTTGAAAAAGCCGTTAAGTTCTGTTTTGGTGCCCGGGGTGGGACTTGAACCCACAAGGCCTTGCGGCCATGCGATTTTGAGTCGCACGTGTATGCCAATTCCACCACCCGGGCCAACGGGAGTGAGTATACGCGAGTGGCGTTGTTTTTTCAATGTTATCCGCATTGCAGAGGCGTTCTCGCATGCTATGATTCGTTTATATGGCACGCGTTATTGCAGTGTGTAATCAGAAGGGCGGAGTAGGAAAGACCACCACATCGGTCAACCTTGGCGCGTATCTTGCATCGCAAGGTAAGTATGTGCTCCTGGTAGATTTGGATTCACAGGCAAACGCTACCATAGGACTCGGTGTTGAACTTCACCCGACCGCGCAAAATGTGTACCACTCGCTGGTGTCTGATGTGAGCCCCGAGTCGATGATTATAAAAACACCGCTATTTGGCTACGACATTCTTCCCGCGGCGCAATCGCTCGCTGGTGCGACCGTTGAGCTGGTGGGCATGCAAGAGCGCGAGTATCGTTTGCGCCGAGTGCTCAACCATGTGCGCAATAATTATGACTATGTGCTTATCGATTGTCCGCCGTCTCTTGGATTGCTTACCATCAATGCGCTTGCCGCCGCTGATAGTGTTTTAATTCCTGTGCAGTCGGAGTACTATGCGCTTGAGGGATTAGGCCAGCTGATGCGCACCATTGAACTGGTGCGAGAAACTATCAATACTGATTTAAGTGTGTTAGGTGTGGTACTGACGATGCATGACAAGCGCAATCAACTTTCGCGTCAGGTGGTCAATGAGGTGGTCAATAATTTCCCAGGTCGTGTTTTCGAATCCATCGTACCGCGTGTGATTTCAGTGGCAGAGGCGCCTAGTTTTGGCAAAACAATTTTACAGCATGACCCCAGCTCGAAGGCGGCGTTGGCATACTACCGCTTGGCACAGGAAATAATTCGTTTACACTAACGGTATGAACCCTCACACCATAACGAGCACCTGCATGCATATGTCCATCCCCATGAAATACGATATATCAATGATAATCAATACAGCTCAATTCGAGCCTGCATACTACGGCATGCAGGTTTGGACATGTGCTCGTTTGGTGTAAGGGTGAACCCTCACACCATAACGAGCACCCGCATGAACATGTCCATCTCCATGAAATACGATATATCAATGATAATCAATACAGCTCAATTCGAGCCTGCATACTACGGCATGCAGGTTTGGACATGTGCTCGTTTGGTGTAAGGGTGAAGAAACTCTTTGGACTAGGAAAGGGATTGGGCTCGCTTATTCCCGATGTTGTTGCTGACGCGGTGAATGGCAAGCGCGAGACCATCTACTACGTTGAGGTGCAGAAGATTCAAGCAAACCCCGATCAGCCACGCATGGATTTTGATCAAGAAGCACTCGCTGATCTCGCCAAGAGTATTCGCAAGTTTGGGGTGCTCCAGCCATTGCTCGTTTCAAAAATCGAAGAAGATTTGCCACGCGGTCGTGTTGTTCGCTATCAGCTTATCGCAGGAGAGCGTCGTTGGCGCGCGGCACAGCTTGCGGGATTGCCACAGGTGCCCGTTATTATTCGCGACGATCTTACGCCAGAAAGCACAGGAAAGAAATCTAATAGATTAGAAATCGCACTGATTGAAAATGTGCAACGCGAGGATCTTAATCCCATTGAAACTGCCGAAGCATACGCGCGCTTGGCGGGGGAGTTCGGACTCAAGCAACAAGAAATTGCCGACAAAGTCGGTAAATCACGCGAAGCAGTGGCCAATGTGATGCGCTTAGTAAATCTCCCTAAGTACATCAAGGACGCTACGCGTGCAGGGCGCATTACCGGAACCGCCGCTCGCGCACTTCTCTCGTTTCAAACGGAAGTTGCGCAGAAGCAAGCATTCGAACAGCTCACGACTGGAGGATTTTCGACCAAAGATGTTGAATATGCCGCCTCATCGGCAAAAGCTGCTGTAGGCCGTCGTCCTACTCGCTACAACGCCAAGTATGATGACCTCATGCGCAATCTTCAGACGCAACTTGGCGCACCGGTCATTATTCGTACGAGTCGCTCTACCTCTGACGCGGGACAAATCGTCATTCGTTTTTCGAGTCTCGAACATCTCAATGGGGTGGTAAAGAAAATAATCGACTAGTTTTCTTGCCACTGGGCGTCGAACAGCCGCTTGTGCGAAGCGGTTTTTATGTTTGCACAGGTGTGTACGTGCACGGTAACTCCGCGTGTCACGGTGAGGTAGCCAATAATTGCCAGTGGTGCTTTTGGGGTGCAACAACGACCGAGCTTATAAGCAAGACCGGGCTGTTGGTCGATGAGTACACTGGAGAGCATTGTTTTGGTGGGCGGTCGTGCAACCCCCTTGCGATGTACGCGACGAATCGCAGTAGGGAGGAGTCGTGCGGGAGCTACGGTGCGCGCAACAATTACGGGGTCAACATCGCCAACCCCAACCGACGTGAGGAGGTCATCGAGTGATTTTGAACTACTCGCTTTGATGATGCTATCGAGTTGTCGCCGATTGAGTTTATCTAATGAGAGTCCCATACGAGCGAGCTCGCGATTGATGAGCACGCGCCCATCAGCAATCACCATTCCCGGATCATTTTTCTTCAACCACGTAGTGATATGTTTTGTAGCCTGGTTTGTTTTAACCATGCGTAACCAGTCTTTACTGGGGCGTGCTTCTTTGCCTTTGATTATTTCTACGACATCTCCTGATTGCAGTGCCGATGCTAGTGGAATAATACGGCCATTCGCCGTTGCTCCCGTGGTACGATGTCCGAGTTCGGAATGCACCGCATACGCAAAATCAATCGGCGTTGCTCCTTCCGGGAGGTCTTTAATGTCGCCTGCAGGTGTAAGTGCAAAGATGCGATCTTTGAAGAAGTCAATTTTTAAATCAGCTAGTCCTTGCGATGATTTTATCTCTTTGAGATGGGTTTTGAGTTGATTAATCCACGCGAGCTCTTGTTGTTTCGCCGAGACCGCATGCTTACCGGCTTCGGAATAACTCCAGTGCGCTGCGATACCATTCTCGGCATGGTCGTGCATTTCAGGAGTGCGTATTTGGATTTCTGCGATGCGTCCTTTCTCGCAGAAGACCGTGGTATGCAGTGAGCGATACCCGTTGGGTTTTGGGAGTGCAATATAATCTTTCACGCGACCGGGCACGGGTATGTAGTGCGCATGAATAACACCCAACGCTTCGTAGCAGGATTTTATATCGGGCACGACGATGCGTAGCGCAACGAGGTCCATGACCTTATCTGGGTCCATATTGTAGCGTTTGAGTTTCGTGTACAGCGACCACATACGCTTTGCGCGCGCATTCACATCGATGATAGAAACGCTTGCATCGCGAAGATGACGAGCAACGAGTGGCGACGTGCGCTCGATATAGCGGAGGCGTTGTTCGTATTTACCTCTGATTCTTTTTTTGAGCCATGAGTATTCAGTGGGGTAGGCGTAGGGGAACGCAAGGTCTTCGAGTTGACCTTTAAGATGTCCCATACCAAGACGCGCAGCAATGGGGGCGTAGATATCCATGGTCTGCTGTGCGATGCGTTGGCGTGACGCGGCATCTTTATATCGAAGGGTATTCATATTATGGAGGCGGTCGGCCAGCTTGATGAGAATAACACGCAAATCATCCGCCATTGCAAAAAACATCTTTTTAAGAGATTCAGTCTGGAGAGTGGAAGTAAGCTTCTTTTCGCTGGAGCGTGAGCCCAGCGCAGAGAGTTTGGTCACACCATCTACCAACGAGGCTATTTCGTTGCCAAATTCTTTTTCGAGCTCTTCTCGTGTAGCAACCGTATCTTCGAGCACATCATGCAGAAGCGCTGCGGCGATGGTTGCGCAATCAAATCCGAGGTCGGCAAGATACGATGCCACCTGCAGGGGATGCGTGATGTACGGCTCACCTGATGCGCGTTGTTGGCCAGCGTGGGAATGCTCGGCAAATGCATAGGCGTGCTCGATAAGACGGCGTTCAGCCGGTTCGTAATGCTCAATGATTTCGGTGAGCGTACGAGGCATGGTATTGACGACACTGTACTACGTATGGCGTTATTTTTCAATAAAAAAGGCTGAGCAACGCTCAGCCCATGAAGATGGGAAATTCTGACCTTTTTATTTGCGACAGAAGCGGCAACTCGGTATCTTTTTCAGAGAGGCGAGGGAAATCAGTTCCCCAGCGAATATCGAAGTCTGGGTCGTTCCATCGGAATCCGCGTTGGCCCAGAGGTTCATAGGGGATATCGCACTGATAGAGCACTCGAGCATGAGAGGATATCACACAGAATCCATGTGCGTAGCCCGCAGGGATATAGAGTGATATGGGCTGGTCTGATCGAAGTTCGATGGTCAGATGTTCGCCGAATGTTGGTGAGCCTTTGCGGACATCCGCTATGGCATCGAGAATTTCACCTTCGAGAACACGGATGAGTTTTGCTTGCGGAGGATATTGCCAATGCATTCCTCGAAGTACCATGCGTTGTGAGAAAGATACATTAGTCTGCACAAAAGGACGTCCGTTTTGTAGCTCTCTGGTGAGAGCTGGGTCCGAAATTTGCATAAACGAGCCACGTGCATCAGCGCGGACATCATGCGTGATAATGACTACACCGGGCAACTTCGTTTTTTCAATTTTCAAGTTACTCTTCCTTTGCTGGTTGGTCGGCTTTTGGCTCTTCAGCTGTCGCCGAGTCCTTGGGAATCTTTTCGGTATGTTTACACTTTGGGAAATTTACGCAAGCGATAAACTTTCCAAATCGTCCTGCGCGATAGATGAGTTCGCCGCCATCTTTTGGACACACACGCCCGACTTTTTCAACGGGTGTGGTGGATTTCGGCTCTTTGAAGATGTTTTTACACTCGGGAAAGTTCGAGCACGCGATAAATTTTCCAAATCTGCCGCGCTTGACCACCATCGCACTGCCACATTTATCACAAATCTTATCGGTTGTTTCAATTTCTGAATCTTTGGCTGCCTGCGCTTCAGTCATTTTTTCTTTGATGCCTAATGCGAGCGGTGCATAAAATGCTCGAATGGTTGGCACCCATTGGCGTTTGCCGGCAGCGATTTCATCGAGCTGGTCTTCCATGCCCGAGGTGAATTGCATATCCACGATGCGGGGGAATTGTTCGACGAGATAATCACTTACATCCAAACCAATTTGAGTAGGGTGGAAATAACGTGAGCGATCTTTTTCAACATACTTACGCAAGATAATAGTAGAAATGATAGAAGCGTAGGTACTTGGTCGGCCGATGCCTTCTTTTTCGAGGGTTTTAATGAGTGATGCTTCGTTGTAGCGAGCTGGTGGTTTAGTGAAGTGCTGTTCGGGTTTGAGTTCTTGGAGCACCAGTGTTTCATGGGCGCGTACGAGCGGAAGCGCATTGTCTTCGAATTTTGAGGGGAGCACCTTGAGCCATCCATCAAATTTCAATACTGAACCGTTGGCGCGAAAGCCATAGTTTTTTGCGGTGATATCAATAGATGTCGCATCGAATACGGCGTCAGACATTTGAGAGGCCATAAATCGTCGCCAGATAAGATCGTAAAGTTTGTGCTGTTGTGGAGTAAGTGAGTCTGCCATTACCTCGGGCGTACGCAGAGGATCAGTAGGACGAACCGCTTCATGCGCTTCTTGGGCACTCTTAGATTTTGTTTTGAACTTGCGACGCTTGTGGTAGGAGGTACCGTAGGTTGTTTCTATAAACTCTTTTGATTGCGTGAGCGATTGCTCTGACAAACTCACCGAATCGGTGCGCATGTAGGTAATAAATCCTGCCTCGTACAATCCCTGTGCGAACATCATGGTTTGTTTACTGGAGTAGTGCAGTCGCTTGTTGGATTCTTGCTGGAGCGTGGAGGTGGTAAATGGTGCATGGGGCATGCGTGATGTTTCTACGCGTTCAACTTTTTCGACGATATAGTGGGCACCTTCAAGTTCTGCTATCGTCTTTTTTGAGGTTATCTCATTGGGGATTGCAAACTTATCTAGCGTTGTGCCGTCGCGCTGGGCAAGTTCGGCGATAATTGGTACCTCTTTGTGATCGTCCGAAAGTAGTGTAGCCGTAATCGTCCAATATTCATCAGGTTTGAATGCGAGAATCTCGCGCTCGCGATCGGTGATGAGACGAGTAGCAACGGATTGTACGCGTCCAGCGGAAAGTCCGCGGTAGTAGCGCTTCCAGAGTACGGGGGAGAGCTTGTAGCCCACGAGGCGGTCAAGGATACGGCGTGCCTGTTGTGCGTTGACGAGGTTGGTATCAATATCGCGAGGATTGGCGATAGCATGTTCAATGGCATGCTGGGTGATTTCATGAAAGACAATGCGCTGAACTTTGAGGTCCTTATTCTTTTTCTTGAGCTTTTTAATATCTAGTGCCTCTGAAAGGTGCCAGGCAATTGCCTCTCCTTCGCGGTCTTCATCCGTTGCCAGAATGATGGTGTCAGCTTTCGCCGCTTCTTTTTTGAGTTCGGTGAGATTCTTTTTTGCTTTTGTCGGAACGATATAGGTTGGTTGAAATTCTTTTTCCGTATCAATGCCGAGCTCGGATTTTGGCAAATCGCGCACATGGCCGTAGCTTGAGCGCACTACATAGTCGTTCCCGAGGTATTGGGAAATTGTTTTTGCTTTTGTTGGAGATTCGACGATGACGAGTTTCATAAATGAGTACGTGAGGATAAAAGTTTATAAACGCCACCGCCTTGATGTCCGATGATATCACGAAGCTCGAGGAGCGTGATAGCGGTCATGATATACGACGGATTTTTTTCACTGCGCCGTGCCAGTTCTTCCATATGCAACGGTCCATGTTCGCGCAGTAGTGCCAGTATACACTCCTGCACAGGATCTGATGTGGATAGAACCTCTTTAGGCAGGGGGATTTGACGTAATTTGTATGATTCCAAAATATCAGCGGCGCTCATCACGGGTCGCGCACCTTGCTGGATGAGGAGGTTGGCACCAGCAGAGCGTGGCCAGTAGATTCCACCAGGCACTGCGAAAACATCACGATTCTGATCAAGTGCGCATTGCGCGGTAATCAGTGAACCAGATTTTCTATCGGCTTCGACGATGAGCACACCACGCGATATTCCCGAAATGATTCGATTGCGTTGAGGGAATGTAAAAAGTTGTCCGTGCGTGCCCGCTGGATACTCGCTTATGAGAAGTCCATCATGTTCGAGAATTTCTTGAGCCAGACGCAGATTATCGGTGGGGTAGACACTGGCATCATCAACGCCGGTTCCAAACACAGCAATTGTTTTCCCGTTTGCTTTGAGGGTTGCGCGATGAGATGCCGCATCAATACCGGTGGCTAGTCCACTGACGATGGTGATGCCATTGGTGGCCAAATGCCCGACGATTTCGGCAGTTGCTTGCAATCCATAATCGCTGGCCTTCCGAGTGCCAACGATACCGAAGCAGAAGGTATCGAGTAGTGCGATATTGCCCCGCGCGTAAAGCGTCGCGGGCGGGTCAGCAATGTGACGCAGGAGTGCTGGATAGTCACGGTGCGCTTGAGTAATGGTTGTAATATCTGTGTGTGCCATCGCGATTGCATATACTATGGAAGAGGATGCATTCTGTCAAACTCGGAGCAGTCCCATTCGCGATCAACATCCTCTCTCCTACCCCTAGCACCTCTCTCTGTCAGTTCGCATAGAGTACTGCAGTCTGTCCGCATCACAGCCGAAGCATCCGAATCTCCGCAGTCGAGTGAGGATTATCAGATAATCCTCACTCTTTGTGCTCCGGTCATGCGCCTGCCTGCCGGCAGGCAGGGATGCTCGGCGATGCGGACGACGACTGCGATTTGTATGTGCGAACCCGCATACTATACAGAGAGAGGTGCTAGGAGTACTCGACGGATGTCGTAGGAGTATAGCGAAGACAGAACCAAACGGGTCCATGACAGCGCAGAGTACACCCGTAAGCGACGCAGGCGCATGACCAGTGCGCAAGGAGCTACGGGGTACTCGGAGCGTCACGGAGTGCGAGAGGGAAGACTTGCATATCTCGCAAAATTTTATGCACTAATGTATCATGCACTCACTATGTACTTATCCGTCATAATCCCAGCATATAACGAGGCAAAGCGAATTGGCTCGACCCTCCAGGCAGTGGCGACGTGGTTGGCCAAGCAATCCTTTGATGGAGAAGTAGTGGTTGTTGATAATCGCTCCACTGATGCGACTGCGGATGTGGTGCGGGGCGTGATGCAACAGTTTCACTTTGTTCGTTTAATTTCAGAGAAGCGTCCTGGCAAGGGATACGCCGTTACTGCAGGAATGTTGGCGGCAACGGGTGACATTCGACTCTTTACAGATGCTGACAACAGCACCTCGATTGACCATTTTGAAAAAATGAAACCCCTCCTCGACAAGGGAATAGATATTGTTATTGGGTCGCTTGCCGTAAAAGGTGCCAGTGTTGTGCGGGGTGGCTCCGAACCTCTCTGGCGACAGGTGCTTGGAAAGGCGGGAAATTTGTGGATTCAGTTATGGGCAGTTCCTGGTATTTGGGATACGCAACGTGGATTTAAGGCATTCACTGCGCGTGCCGCGCAAGAAATATTTACGCGATTGGCAATTTTCGGCTGGGGATTTGATGTTGACGTACTCGCGTGTGCGCGAGCCCGAAAATTTTCTATTGCCGAAATACCGGTGACGTGGAATAATCCACCAGAAACAAAAGTTAATATTTGGGCGTATCCAAAAGTACTGCTTGATACCGTAAAAGTTGGCATACGTCGTATGACGAGGCAATACCGATAACCATATGGCAGTAAACGAATTTCGAAAAGATCTTGTTACGGGTGAGTGGGTGCTTATCTCATCTCTTCGCGCAAAACGTCCGCATTCTGGTTCTCGCGATCGATTCTCGCAATCTGTGGATCAGTGCGTGTTTGAACCCGCTACACTTTCAGAGCAAGCTGACCCTATTCGCTTATACGAGCAGGGTGCACCAGTTGCGTGGAACGGGAATTGGAACGCACCTTGGACGACAGCAGTTTTGAAAAATAAATTTCCCGCGGTTCAGGCGGGCGTGTGTGGCGCACCGCATCACGTTGGACCTTACTTTGCCCACGAGGCATTTGGTTTTCACGAGCTTGTTATCACGCGAGATCACGAAACGCATTTCGCGCAGTTTACTGATGCACAGACTGCGGAAGTACTTTCCGCATATCGTGATCGGTATCTTGATATTACAAAAGACGATTGTGGAGAATATGTGAGTATTTTTCATAATCACGGCAAAGCCGCCGGTGCTAGCATTTTTCATAATCACTCGCAAATTATTTCCACACCTATTATTCCTCCTGAAGTTATTCGTTCAGTACAAGGAGCCGATGATTATTTTCAGCAACATGGTGTTTATGCGCATCAAGCGATTATCGAGTGGGAGATTGAGCAAAAAACTCGTATCGTCTATGAGACGGACTCGTTTATTGCTTTTTGCCCGTACGCATCAAAGGCCGGATATGAAGTGCGAATCTTCCCAAAAAAGCAGCGGTCTCAGTTTGAAGCATCATCAGACGATGAGTTACTCGCGTGCGCCAATATACTCAACGTAGTGCTTCGCAAATTGTTTGTGGCTCTCGACGATGTGGACTACAACTTTTATATTCATACAGCGCCAGTTCAACGCGACCCGATTATCGAGTATGACTATTATCGTTGGCATATTGTAGTCACGCCCCGTATTCCTATCACGGCAGGATTTGAGCTTTCCACTGCAATCTACATCAATCCCTTCGACCCCGACGACGCCGCAAAGCACCTGCGAGAGACTTGACATATTATGTAGTTTCGTGATATAATTACTACGTAGAGTTACATCAGTATCTACGCACGTTTACACCGATGCGTCCCGCAAAAGTGGGATGTGTCATCAAAGAGGAGATACGTAGCTATTGCTACCTCGTCTGATGTCAGCGTGGGCCTCGCCCACGAACTCACCATCACCGCCATCAAGGTGGGATGGGAACCCAAGGATTTCGCCGACCTCGCTCACAGCGAGGAGAAGGCGGCCCAGGTACTCGCGTACCTGCGTGGCTTCTCCGAAATCAAGCCCATCAAGCACGCCATCGACTGCGATGCCGACCCCTTCCTACCCGTCGACTGGGATGTGGAAGAGCACCGCAAGGGAGGTATCCTGATATGGGACCCCACCAAGGTCTCCAGCTTCCTCTCTAAGAGCCAGAAGGGTGACAAGTACATCGTGGGCACCAAGCTCCGCAAGGAGATGAGCAAGAAGCCCGCGTTAAACTCAAATGTTCTGGACTACCTACTCAAGAACCCCCATCTCATTCCTGAGGAGTACAAGGGCAAGCGCGTGTTCTTCTGGGGTACCATCTACCGCGACTCGTTCGACAGCCTGTACGTTCGGTATCTGTGCTGGGACGACAGTGCGTGGCGCTGGAGCGACTACTGGCTCGGCGACGATTTCGACTCCGGCGACCCCGCGGCGGTGTCGGCAAGTTAGTCCTGTGGACTTGGTTCCTTAGGCACGTTGTCCTCTGAACCTTAGTCCTTCCGTTCTGGTGACCTATGCGTGAAACGCATAGGTCACTTTTTATATGCTAAAATCCCCACCTACAGAGGTACCACCTCCGTGGGCACTAATCGGTGGATGGAAGAGCAGGTTTGGTGCCCGGTGTGTTATTTACATAGTAATTTTTGTTTTCCTGATTGCTCCGGCATGGAAATACCTATAGAATAAAGAGCAAAATAATGCTGTGAAAAAACTGCTCGTTGCAAATTGGAAAATGCTTCCTGAAACACTGGGTCAAGCCGAGGAAATTTTATCGCGCACCGAAGAACATCTACGAGATTTGAATCGAGAAAATCTTGGTTTGGTTATTTGTCCACCGTTTGTATTTATCGAGGATGTCGCTCGTGTTTTGAGCACGGGGACACTCGGAGAGGTGAGTGTGATGGGCGCGCAAGACATTGCCATTTCGGAATCAGCATCGCTGACCGGTGAGATATCGGGAGCGCAACTTGCTCGTCTGAATGTGCGCTATGTGATTATCGGGCATAGCGAGCGTCGCTGGAAGCTCGGAGAATCAGAAGAAACGATACATATGAAATTATTGGGGGCGCTTCACGTCGGCCTCACTCCCATTGTGTGTTTAGGTGAGCGCACGCGCGCACAGGGATGGGAGCGTGAACTCAAAGAGCAAACGATTGCAACATTTGCAGGACTTACCGAAGGGCAGGTGGCGCAATGCATTATTGCCTATGAGCCAGTGTGGGCAATTAGCACCAATCCCGATGCGAAGCCCGATACACCCTCGAGCGCGGTGCAGTCAATGAATCTCATTCGAGAAACCATCGCCGACCATGCCAATGTATCGCACGCGACCTATCTCTATGGTGGTTCAGTAACCCCAGAAAATGCACGTGAGTTTTTGGAGCGTTCCGAGATTGGCGGAGTGCTCATCGGAGGCGCGAGTGTACGCGCGGACGATTTTTGTAGTATCCTCACCATTGCATCCACACTTTCATGAAGACCTTTGATGATATCGGTGATGTGCGTGGAAAGAAAATTCTGGTACGAACGGATTTTGATGTGCCAATGACTGCCGAGGGTGTTATCGGAGAAGAATTTCGCATCCTTCGCCAGCGGCCACTCATTGAAGAGCTTATAACACGTGGTGCGCGAGTGCTTTTGGTCGCTCATGCGAGTGAGATTCCCGCATTCGGGCGCGTGCTACCAACTCTTGCCAGTTTGCTGGGCGTTGAGATTTTCTTTTGCAAAGACCTCGATGCGGTTGCTTCATTTTGGAGTGGGGAAGAGTCGGTGGCGTTGCTGGAGAACATTCGAAGCTTTCCGGGCGAGGAGGCAAATGACATCGAGTTTGCACGCCAGCTTGTCGTTGGGTGCGATGTGTACATTAACAACGATTTTGCGGTGAGTCATCGCGCACACGCATCGGTTGTGCGTCTTCCCGAACTCATCGATTCTTATGCCGGCCCACTTCTTATAGAAGAAACTGAACACCTTTCAAGCGTTATGAGTGCACCACGCGCAGGAAAGATTATTTTCATGGGAGGAGCAAAGGCGGGGACTAAGATTCCTGTTATCAAAAACCTTATTGATGGCGCCGACGCAGTTGTTGTAGGTGGTATGCTTGCAAATGGACTTCTCAAAGAGCTGGGTATTGATATCGGAACTTCTCGAGTCGATGCTACTATCCACGAACTCATCGATGGTTTGGATGTCCACCATCCAAATTTAATATTTCCGAAAGATTTTGTTACAGATGAGGGTGCCAATATGGATATCGGGTCTGATTCCGAAGAGATATTTGCACAACTTACGCACGGCGCCAAACTCATTGTATGGAATGGACCATTTGGTAAATTTGAAGACTCACGATTTATGCATGGCACCGAAGTTATTGCACGGGCTATTGCGGAAAGTGGCGCAAAGACAATTATTGGAGGAGGGGACACCATCGCGGCAGTTCATCAACTGGGACTTCTCGATTCCTTTACCTTTATTTCTACGGGGGGTGGCGCAATGCTCGCGCTGTTGGCGGGGGAACAACTTCCAGGACTCAAAGCGCTCGGATATTACCATGACTAAATTTACCGAGCATCGAAATGGAACCCGCAAGGTTTCCAAGAACATTATTGTGCTTTACCACGCGGGATGCACTGACGGTTTTACTGCGGCGTGGGCTGCATTTCGCGCGCTAGGGAAAAAAGCAGAATATATTGCCGTTGAACACCAGGTGCCACCGCCAGAAATCTTAACGGGAAAAATTTTGTATCTGTTAGATTTCACCTACTCGCGTCCTGTCATGGAAAAACTCATCGATGATAACAAACAAGTTACCGCAATTGATCATCATGTCACTGCAGAGGAGGTCACTAAGCTAACCCATGATTATCGCTATGCACTCGATAAATCGGGTGCGCGGTTAGCGTGGGAGTATTTTCATCCGAATGCGGGGGTTCCGTATATGGTGAGAATTGTCGAGGATATGGATTTGCATCGGCTCGCACTTCCAGAAACGGAAACGATATTTGATTGGTTGGATATGTATGATTTTGATTTTAAGATATACACAAAACTAGTGCGACAACTTGATTCTCCAGCGGGCTTGAAGCGTGCGCTTAAGCGCGGCGCTCTCTTGAGGGTGTATCGTGAAAAATTAGTCAATCGATTGGTGCGCAACGGTGCCTATGAGGTGCAATTTGGCCAGTACCGTGTACTGTGTGTTACGACAGAGCTGTTTCATAGCGAAGTAGCAAACGCACTTTCTGTCGGGCGACCATTTGGTGTTGTCTGGCGTATGCACGCCCATGGCGTGTATGTGTCACTCCGCTCACAAGAGGATGGCATTGATGTGGGGAAGTTGGCGCAACAGTATGGTGGCGGGGGTCATGCGCATGCCGCGGGCTTTCTTGTGCCTAGTCTGGCTGATTTACCGTTTACCCTAATTACAACTAATTCATGACTCTATCTCTGTATACAATTCATACCGATGGTGGTTCACGAGGAAATCCTGGCCATGCCGCATCGGGGTATGTTATTGAAGGGGGCTCACTACAGCCCATCCATCATGGGCTGTATCTTGGCGTGGCAACCAATAATGTTGCTGAATATACCGCTGTCATTATTGCCCTCCATCGACTCAAGGCAGTGTTGGGTGCGCACAAGGCAAGCGAAGCGCACGTGCGCGTGATGTCAGACAGCGAACTGTTGGTACGCCAAGTGAACGGAGAATATAAGGTAAAGGACGCGACGCTCAAGATGCTGTACATGGATTTGCATAATGCGCGGCAGGATTTTGCGGATGTTACCTTCACGCATATTCGTCGGGAGCAAAATGCGAAAGCGGACCGTATGGTCAACGAGGCACTGGATGCACAGTGAACTGTTGATACTCTTCGGGGGCGTTCGTTGTATACTGGAGGGGATGGAAAAAGTTCCACAGAAGCAATCAGATCTTCCTAATCTCTACAGAGCGTATGAAGATTTGCACAATCGCTCAAGTTGGAGTGATTTTAGTCCTGCAGAAAAGAAAGTTCTCGAAATAGTCCGTACCAAAATAAAACAAGCAGAAGCCGAAGAGCTTGAGCGTAATCCTACGCTCAAGAACCTTTTTTCAGTTATTGTAGGGCATGGCAACAAGATGCTGGGTCTCGTGGTAAACACTGAAGCAATCCGTCGCTATGCGCGAGTTCTTCAAGCAGAGAACAACACAGAACTTTTAAAAAAAGCATTGGAAGAGTATGGGGAAAAAATGATGCAAGTGCGTAACATGCAAGAGGAAATAGAGGACAGTATTCAGTTATTTACCATCGAACAGGGTAATTCTGGAGGCCTCTTTTTGACCGTGAGTGAATTTATTGAACCTATTCGGCCACTTTTTATTAATCAATATGATAAGGACGAGGTCTTTCATGGATTCATTAAGTCATTTGAAGCCATGAGCGACGATACGCTTTCATTACAGCCAATACCAGATAATCGCACGGCTGAAGTCAAAAAACCCGAATTTCCTCGGGTGGTGGGGACTGCTGTGCAAGCTCTCTACAATCGTCTTACGCCCTATGCGACGGCATATGATTTACTTCGTATGAGTAATTCGCCCCAGGTGAATGTGGCTGCCGCCTGGAATGATAAGAAAAATGCGTTTGAGCGCTATATGAAAGAAATTACTGATACCCAGGGAGTATCAGTGCACGAGCGGGCCCAGCTCGGGAAGCGTGCCTACGCAATCTTGCGACCCGATGAGCCGTTGGCGACTTTCGAGATAGAAGGCAAGCTCGCCTCTATCGACACTGTTCGCGATATGCACCAGAGGGTGCGGGCAAAGTATAGTGCCGTCCAGCATATCCTTACCCTCGAACAGCGCAGGCACATGCGCACACAAATTGCACAGCTCTCATCGCTGGTGTATGACGCTGAACTTGCGCATACAGTTTCTCGTGCTACCGAGCATGCCCCCGCACTCGCACATGCCTCGCTGGCTATCCACAGAACCGGCACGCAAAGTTGATTTTACGGAGTATACTTCATATATATGGTAGTTGTATTATCGGCGACAAACGATGTTCTTTCCGCGCCCATTGAAAAGGGTGCGGATATTCTGGCAGAGCTCAATGCGGCGGTAGCAGACGTGAAACCTCCAGAATCCGAGCCAGTTTCCGATTTTAATGCGATTTTAGACAAACTTGAAGTTGATTTAGACAATGCCCTCAAGCAGAAGAGTGAAGAAGCAGTCCGGAAAGTTATAGAAGAGGGGAAGGCCGCCTTTCAAGCTGAAAAAGCAGTTCGTGAAAAAGGATTACACGACGCGCAAGAAAAACATCAGAAGCTTCTCGGTGAGTCTGGAGCCGCTGACCCGCTCGTGATAGAAGCGGATAAGGAGATGAAGTCATGGCAGGAATCGCTTGAGGGATTTACTGCGTTTATTTCTGAACAGAATGAGTATTATGATGATGTGCTCGCGGATATGCAGGCACCACAAGAACAAGCAATAGTAACCGAGCCAGATGAAGAAATAGAGATTCCGAAAACTCGAGAAGCATATATCGCGAAGCTTCAGGAACTCAAGACGGCATATCTGGCGCGACTGGATGAGCTTGATGCTGAAGAGAAAGCATTAGGGAAAAAGCTACAAGACGCTAAAATTGCTCAGCTTAAAGCATCTGTTGGCGCAATCACATGACAAAACTTTCTTTAGACGAACTTATTATTCCTGCACCGCCGTATCGCATGGCGCGTCCTGTTGCGACATTTGCAGTTGCTCCAACGAGCGTAGAAGATTCGACGCAGACAAGGGAATTTGCCAGACCAGTGCAAGAGAATCCTATGTCTGCTCCAAACAAACCCGAAACAATTACAAAACCTATTGAGGCGCAGGAGGATATACTTCCTCGGATTATTCAAGAGGCGCGAACTCTGATAGAGAATACTGACGAGAAAAAGAAACAAGATCCAAAATTAAGTGTATTGGGACAACAGATTTTGAAAATTACTGATACTCGAGTGGTAGAGGAAGTTTTACAGGGCGAAAATCAAAAACCACAAGAAGCGAAACCTTCTGAAGATTTAACTGCTGGAATGTCAGAGACCGCAAAGGAACATTACCTCAAAGCAAAATCTGCAGGACAAAATGTGACTGCATACGAAAAATCTGCGCGCGAGCAAATAGCTTTTAAGCAAATGAAAGCACAAAAAGCTGCAGAAGCTGATAAAGCCAAGAAGGCAGAAGAGGCACGTGCTGTAGAAGAGATGGAACGCTTGGAAATTAAAGAAAGTCTCGGATATACCAAGAAGCCCGTGGATGCTTCGGCGCCCCCAGTTCCAGAAGTAAAGAAATTGACCACGGTTGAGGAGGAGCGTGAAAGTCTTATCAAGGCACGAAGTACAATGCGTGATGAGGAGTATCAGCGCCGTCTTTCAGAATACAACCAAGCCATTACAGCGAAGAATACACCGTTACCCGTTGAGAAGGCTCCGATTGCGGAAGCTCCGAAGTCGGCACCAGCACTTGAGAAGCAGTGGGATATTCCAGAGCTCGAGGCGGAACTCGATAGATTGATGGATGTTGCCAAAGCCGCCAAGAAAGAGGGGGATGAGAGTAAAGCAAGCGTTGCCACTAAAGGTAGTGTACTTATGGGGCAACGAATAGCACGGATGCGCGTGGGTTCTGAACCGACTGCTCCAGAAGAAAAAAAGCCGGCTGTTGCTCCAAAAGAAAATATTGATAAGCAACGCGAAGAAGCGCTTCACGTCGAGAAGATGCGTGAGTTAGAAAAGGAACAGATGGAAAAACGACGCGCACAGCCACGGCCCGACCTCGAAGATTTGGATATGCGGCCACGCGAACGGTCACCTGATGCAGACGTTGAAGAATTTGTTGAGTCGGTTCCACTGCGTTCGCGCGTTGAGGTTCCGGTTATTGCGCGAGAGAAATCAGGAGGAATCATGTCCAGCGTGGCCGAGTTGGCGCTTCGTAAAACGGGTGCTGGCGCGTGGCTGGATACGTTAATGCCAAGACTCAAGTCGGTGTATCATCGACAGTTTGCGGAGCGTCGAGCCCATCACCAGCAAAAAGCGCAAGGCTCGCTCGAGCATGCGCAAGAAAAATTTGAGGATTTCAAGGATAAAATGGATGATTCGGGGGCGCTGTTGAAGCCATACTATGCATGGCGCACGCGCGTATGGGACAAGGCAATCGTGAAGCGGGAGGGATTAGTGAATCGTTACGATGCATTTCGAGAAAAGCGCGTGAAACGTCATAATGAGCTTCAGCAACAAGTCGCTGATCGCTACGAACGCGAGCTCGCGCCATTTCGTGGTAAGCAAGAGGCACTCAAGCGCGACCAAACATACACGCACGAAATCATGAAAACGCTTGAGACGCGGCGCACCGAGGTGCTCAAGCTTCTTACCGAAGCCGAGAGCAAGCGCAAGGGTATCTTCGGTCGTCGAGGTAAAGTTGCAGCCGACAAGATTCGAAAGCAGGCAAAGGAAATCGAAGCACGACTGAATGCACAGCGTAAAGTCTTGGAACGTATTGAAAAACCGCTTGCAACCGCTACTGCGAAGATTCAGAAATATGAGAGCAGACAGAAACAGGTTGAAGCGAATGTAAAATTCTTGGAGATGGATGGACTCAAGGGGATTAAACGCTCGAAACCAAGCACAGGACCGCGACGCACCGAATCTTCGACCTATACGACAGAATCTGCCGAGAGTTCTCGACCGGAAGCGGGTCACGAGCGTGATGGTGAGCAGTGGAGTGCGGCTGTATTTGCAGAAGCGTGGAATAAGAGTGGAGCTACCGCGAAGATAGAAGACCCGCAAGTGTTTGCGCGATTTGTTGGAGAGAGGCGTAATGATGAGGGGGCAAAGAACGCACCTGTCCTCGGAGAGTTATTTACCTTAGCCGAGGAGTATTTTAAGGCAAATCGAATAGCGAAAAATTTCTCAAAAGATAAACGATTCTTCCTTGCCAATATTCCCAAGAAATAATTTCTTTCTGTACACATGACTACAACAGCTACACACAACGAAGACGATAAAAAACTTGAAGAACTCGCCGACCAGCTTGAGTCGGAGCGAGAAATGAGTGAGGCAACCCTTGATGGTCTTGAAGCGCGCATCAATGCAAATATTTCCGCGCTGGAAACATCAGATATCGATTCAAAGATGACGAGTGCTGACAATGACGTCGCAACTATAATTGAGGGAGCGGTAAAAGAGGATGCGGCCGATATGGAAACACTCGATAACGAACTCACCGCTGCCGACGCTGAAGAAGACAAGCTTCTTGAGGATGACGAATTACCTCCTGAAGAGACAGCGGCCAAGCTCTCGCCAGAGGACACTGGTCTGGCGGAGTAGGCCAGACACTTCCAGTATTTTGTATTTTGTGCTATAATAAATGTGTTGGTGTGTGCAGGCTATCGCCTCTCCTATGCATAAAGCTTCGGAGGGGAGGAAAGTCCGAGCACTCCTGTTGAAGTTTCAAGGGCTTGCCCTTCGAAGCTTTAGCGGAGAAGGGTAGCGGGTAACGCCCGTATGGCGTAAGCCAAGAGGTGCGAGCAGAGACGCCAGAGTCCGAAAGGACGATGGCGCCCTCCGAAGCCCACGGGCGTAGGAGGGTGAGTTCAGCTATAGGCATCATTCCTAATCGGAGTGGCCCTTCTTCGCTAAAGCTACGAAGGGTTCAGCTAAAGCTGAAGTGAAACGGCTAAATCCTTACCCGGGTGCAAGTACAGCGCTATGTCCTTCGTAGCTTTATGCGAAGAAGGATGTTTCGAAAAGTTCGTACGCTACAGGTGTATGGCAACATACATCGCAGATAAATGATGGCCACTCCGCTGTCGCGAGGCAGTGGAGAACAGAACTCGGCTTATCGCACACAGCAACCATCCGCCCAGCCCTCTTAAAGAAGGCTGGGCGCGGTGCGTTTGAGGAGACCTCTTTTTTGTGGTATATCCAGAGCCAATGAGACGAGGAGATTTTATGTTTACGGTGGTGCGCGTGCCGTTCGATTTTTCCATGCTCGTGCTGGCGGGCATTGGGATTTATATTATTCGTACGCAACTTTTGGACGCATGGCGCCCAGTACTTTTCGGTCCTCAATTGCCGTTGAGTCGCTTCGCACTCTTGAGTGTTGGTGTTGCGATTTGGTTTGTGCTGGTCTATGCGGCCAGTGGTTTGTATGCAATGAAGCTCCGCATGAGCATCGCCCAAGAATTCGCGCGCGTATGCGTCGCGTCCAGCGCTGCCATTATGGCAGTGATTTTAATTATTTTCTTACGCGCCGAAGCATTTAATTCGCGTTTTCTCGTTCTGGGATATTGGGCGTTGGCGACACTCGCGGTTGTATGTGGCCGTTTATTATTGCGTGTGCTTTTTCGCAATCTTACTGCGCGCTATGGCTTGGGCGCACAACGCGTGCTTCTCATCGGTAACGATACCGTGACGGGGCAGTTGGCGCAGACTATGCGATCCGAGAGTGGATTAGGATATCGTATTGTTGAGCATTTAGAGCATCCTGATCTTCAGCGGGTGGCACGCATTGTTGATACCTCTGATGTAGACGAGGTGATTCTGGCGACCCCCGACTATCCTGCCGAGGGTATTGTTCAGCTGGTCGATTTTTGCCATGACCGCCACATCGCATTTAAGTTTGTTCCTAACATCTACAAAACACTCACCACGCATTACGATGTCGACGCTATTGGAAGGATTCCTTTAGTGCAACTTCGGCGCACCGCCTTGGAGGGGTGGGGTCGCGTGTTTAAATATATTCTAGATAGTATCGGAAGTGCGCTGGCACTTATTGTCCTGGCGATACCGATGAGTATTATTGCGTTTGCGATTAAGTGGGAAACAGCAGGACCTGTTTTTGTACGACTCAAACGTGTTTCTCGTGGCCAGATGTTCTCATTATTAAAATTTCGTAGCATGATTGAAAATGCAGAAGAGCTCAAACCGTTGCTCGAGCGCCAGAACGAACGCTCCGATGGACCACTTTTTAAAATACGTGATGACCCACGCATCACCAAGGTAGGGCGTTTTATTCGGCGCACACGACTCGATGAGCTTCCGCAATTCTTTAATGTGTTTCGAGGAGATATGAGTTTGGTGGGCCCGCGACCACACCAACCCGATGAAATTGCACGCTACCAGAAGCATCATCGTCGGGTGCTCGATATTAAGGCGGGTGCCACAGGCCTTGCGCAGGTGAGTGGTTCCAGTAGTCTTCCTTTTGAAGAGGAAGTTGCACTCGATACATTCTATATAGAGAACTGGACTCTTACGGGAGACATTCGTATTATCTTTCGCACCGCGATAAAGATGTTTACGGATCATTCTGCGGTGTAATCTTTCATCTATGAAGGCGGCAATCGTACACGAATATCTCAATCAATATGGAGGCGCTGAACGTGTACTCCAGGTATTGTGCGCGATGCTTCCTGATGCTCCGATTTATACGACCATTTATGACCGCGCATCGACGGGAAATGTGTTTGATGGGCGCACGATTCGCACCTCATTTATACAGAAGCTCCCACTGGCAAGACACCTGCACCATCTCTATTCGCCATTGATGCCGCTGGCAGTGGAACAATTTGATATGCGCGCATTTGATACCGTACTTTCGGTGTCGGCATCGTTTGCCAAGGGTGTCATTACGGCACCTGATACACGACATATTTGTTACTGTCTGACACCTCCCCGATTTCTCTGGGACGATAGTCAGCGATTTATCCAACGCTTTGGATACCCATTGCCTATTGGCAAGTTAGCGCCACTGGGTCTTTCATATTTGCGTATTTGGGATCGCCAAGCGGCGGAGCGCGTGGATGAATGGATTGCAATTTCAGAATTTGTGCGACGACGTATTGCAAAGTACTACAATAAAGACGCAGTGGTTGTGCATCCACCCGTGAATGTGGCGAAGTTTAGTGTGAGTTATGAGCCAGGACAGTACTGGTTGATGGTGGGGCGCCTGGTTGCATACAAAAATTTTGATCTTGCGATTCGTGTGTTTAATCGCCTCGGATGGCCATTAAAAATTGTGGGCACGGGTGTTGAAGAGAAACGTTTGCGCAGTATGGCGAAATCAAATATTGAATTTGTGGGTGCGGTGTCCGATGTGCACCTAGCGCATCTCTATCGCGGGGCACATGCGGTACTCTTTCCGCAAGAAGAAGATTTTGGAATCGTCCCACTCGAAGCAATGGCTTCGGGCCGTCCAGTCATTGCTTACCACGGTGGTGGTGCGTTGGAGACTATTATTGATCGAATTACTGGAGTATTTTTCTACGAACAGACAGAACAAGAACTTTTTGATGCGGTGGATCGTTCGAGTCGCATGAAATGGCTTCCTGATTTGTGTCGAGGACAGGCGGAGCGATTTGATATTCCTGTATTTCGTCGCAAGATGAACGCTGCGCTCGGACTTTTGCCATGATTACGATTGGCGTTGATATTCGTGTGTTAGGGACGGGACGCCATAGCGGTATCGAGGAATATACTGAACAAATTCTTTCGCACATGATTGCGCAGGCGCCTGATGTGCATTGGAAACTATTTTACAGTGGGCGTGCACCATTGGTGCGTCGCGATTGGATGAGTGCGCAGAATGTGAGCGTCTTTGAGACTGGGTTATCCAATCGTTTGGTATGGTTGACCACAAAATTTTTCGGGATGCCACGACTTGATGAGCAGGTAGGGGGTGCGGATGTATTTTTCTTTCCCCATTTTCTCTTAGGTGTGCTCTCACCAGCATGCAAACGTATTATGACATGGCATGACCTCTCCTATGAAAAAATGCCCCACCTACTCTCACCGTACCGACGATTCTGGCATGCAGTGCAGATGCAGCCACGCCATCAGGCGCACACGGCGGACCGTATTATTGCGGTGTCATCGGCGACGGCACAGGATATCGTTGATAGCTATGGGATATCTCGCCAGCGCGTGGCAGTCGTTCCATCAGGAATAGACCCTCTACTACGTCGTTCGTCTGAAGTTGAAATTACATCGTGGCGCACACTGCGAAATATCCAGGCACCTTTTGTGCTTGCATTGGGGACGCGTGAACCACGGAAAAATCTTCCCGCGCTTATTCGGGCATGGGATGTCGCGCGCAAACAATCCGCGTTTCGAGCTGTGCATTTAGTAATTGCGGGACAAGCGGGTTGGATGGAGCGTGATATTGTGCGCGCCATAGCTACTACGCATACTCCGCGCGAAGTACATATCATTGAGAATATTGATCGCGATGAAAGGCAACGTATACTTTCTGCGGCTTCCGTTTTGGCGTACCCATCGCTCATGGAGGGGTTTGGATTTCCACCACTTGAAGCAATGGCATGTGGGACACCGGTGCTGACCAGCGCAACCTCTTCCTTATTCGAAACTGTCGGCGATGCAGGGTTGTTGGTGGACCCATATCGTGTGGACCAGGTAGCAGCGGGGCTGGTGGCGTTGCATGCCGATCCGGGACTTCGTTCGCGCATGATAGCGCGAGGACTAGAGCGTGTTGGTCTGTTTTCATGGCAACGTTCAGCGCAAGCAACGCTTGCTGAAATCCGTTCCGTGCTTCAGTAAGTGTCTGATGGTATACTAGCAAGGTATGCCTATACGCCGCCGAACTATCGGTGACGATTTTATCAAGCTCACATCTTCGAGTCAGTTTGACGATGCGCAGGAGGATGTTTCCTCAAATATTCTCAAAGAGTTGCGCGATGTCGTGGGCACACCGCAACCGCGAGTTGCGTCGCGCCATAGTCCGTCGGATACCTACTTGGCAAAAAGCCTCATTCACCCGCTAGACGCGACACAGCAAAAATCAAAATCTTTTTCGGTTACACTGGTGAACGCCGAGCGCGCGCGTCAGCCATGGACACTGGTGCCATGGCTTTTGGGAGCTGGTGCGGTCATTGCTATACTCCTTTTTGTAAGTCAGTACGGACTGAAGATGAAGGGTCGTGTCATTCAGCAGGGTAACGCCGCTATTGGGAGTCTGCTTAATGCAAAGAGTGATTTAGAAACATTTAATTTTGACAGTGCAAAAAAGAATCTCATTCGTTCGTCTGAACAATTCGATGCCGCACAACAAGAGCTCAACGTGCTGGGGTCGATACTGACTGGAGTGATTTCGCATATTCCAGGGCTTGCATCATTGCGCACGGGCCAGGATGTACTCAAGGCGGGTAAGCTCCTGTCTGATGCAGGGCTTGCATTGAGCGAAGCGATTGATGTGGCCACACAAACGGGCGGGCTACTGGATTCGAAATCAACCGATCGGATGTCGTTGGGCTCGGTGTTTCTTCCACTTCAAAAAGCATTGAGTCGTGCACAGAAAGACGTGACCGATGCAGGAGCACTCTTGGATGGAATCGATGCGACCTCATTACCCGAGCAATATCGCGGACAATTTGTAGATTTGCAGGGGAGATTGCCCGTGCTTCGCAATCTTGTGGATGGAGGCGTATCGGCAGTTACGTTCTTGGGACGCATGACGGGAACGGACCGCCCGCGCCGATATATTATTTTGTTTTCAAATCCGAGCGAGCTCCGTCCCACGGGGGGATTTCCCGGGAGCTATGGACTTATTACATTCGAAAACGGTCGAGTAAAAGATTTTCGCGCCGACGATATCTATAATCCTGATGGACAAATAAAAAATCTTATTGTGCCACCCTTACAACTACAGCACATCACACCAGGGTGGGGGATGCGCGACTCTGCATGGTGGATTGATTTTCCTACCTCGGCTCGCAAGGTCATGCAATTTTGGCAACACGATGGAGGATCTGCTGTTGACGGTGTCATCGCAATCAAACCCAATGTACTCGAGGGAATTTTAAAGATTACTGGGCCCATTTCGATTCCAAAATATGATGTAGTGCTTTCAGCGGAGAATGTCGTTGCGACATTACAACTTGAAGTCGAGAGTAAGAAAACAGCACAACCAAAACAAATTATTGTAGATTTGGCTCCACTCATACTCGAACGATTATCACTTGCACCTGTTGCGCAATGGATGGAGCTGTTGAGTTTATTTAAAGAGAATCTCGACGACCGCGATGCGCTTATGTATTTCGATGACGCGCAATTGCAGTCGTATGTGATGTCGCAGGGATTGGGAGGTGCAGTACGACAAACGGTCGGAGATTATTTGATGGTGAATATTTCCAATATCAAAGGAGCAAAAGCGGATGCAGTAACCGACACGGCTGTGAAATTGGAAAGTTGGTACGAGGCGGGAACGCTGGTGCATCGGCTGACGCTCATGCGTCGCCATAATGGCGGCAATACGGATTATGGATTTTATAACAAAGCCAACAACTCATGGGTGCGCGTGCTCGTACCCAAGGGTGCGGTCCTGCGCGATATCAGTGGCAATGCCACGCCTGACTATCGTCCGCTTTTGGATTACTCTAAAGTATCCTCGGAGCGCGATTCTGATTTAGTGGCGCTTGAAGCTACCTATCGAATCGATAAGCACGGTGCGATTGTGTATGAGGAGGCAGGCAAGACAGGATTTAGTTTTTGGATGGCACTCGAACCGGGTAGTACCCGCATGGTTCAACTGGAATATTCGGTGCCCGCAGGCGTTGTAGCGAAAGACTATACGCTGGTGGTTCAACGACAACCGGGATTAGACCTCTCAAATTTTGAGTTTACGATTCAGAAGAGTCCCACGCTTTCCATTTCTGGTGCTCAACCCGCACTCACCGAGTGGCCAGAGAGTTGGCGCTACTCTACACCGCTTCGGCAGGACTTGGAGCTTTCGCTGAAGTTGGAACGAAAGTAATTCGCTCCCCGTGACGCTCCGAGTACCCCGTAGCTCACGGCGCACTGGTCATGCGCCTGCATCGCTTACTGGTGTATTCTGCGCTGTCATGGACCAGCTCGGTACTGTTTTTCCTGCAGTGCATTACTCGGAGCGAGTCACTCCCATAAGCTCTCGTTACATAGCATGCGGGTTCGCACATAATCAATCGCAGTCGTTGTCCGCATCGCCGAGCATCCGCATGACCGAAGCACTAAGACCCTCACTTATATAAGTGAGGGTTGACTGCGGAGATTCGGATGCTTCGGCTGTGATGCGGACAGACTGCAGTACTCTATGCGAACTGTCAACGAGAGCTTATGGGAGTGGGAGCGCAGAGGGATGCTGGAGTGGCACGAGACGAATTCATGAGAATCTCTTTTTATGCTTGAAATTTGGGCAAAAACAGCGTAGAATCGGGGTTCAATGGCCTCACACATCCGCAATTTTTGTATCATCGCGCACATCGACCACGGAAAATCCACACTTGCGGACCGTTTTTTGGAGCTCACTGGCACCGTGCAGAAGCGTCAGATGAAAGAGCAGTATCTGGATCAGATGGATTTGGAGCGCGAGCGTGGCATCACCATCAAGCTTCAGCCCGTGCGCATGCACTACACGCTCAATGGCGTGGTGCACGAGCTCAACCTCATCGATACTCCGGGTCATGTAGATTTTTCGTATGAGGTCAGTCGCTCGCTCGCCGCAGTGGAGGGCGCTATTTTATTGGTAGATGCTACTAAGGGAATTCAGGCGCAGACGCTTGCCAATTTGCACTTTGCACAAAAACAGGGGCTCACGATTATTCCCGCCGTCAACAAAGTAGATATGGTGAATGCGCGTACCGCACAGGTGAAAGAGGAGCTCTCGTATCTCTTGAGAGTTGAGCAGTCCGAGATTTTAGAAATTTCTGGTAAGACGGGTTTTCATGTTACCGAGCTTCTTGAACGAGTTATTGCGCTGGTACCGCCACCAGTGAGTACCGCGACTGACAAAAACACGCACGCCATTATTTTTGATTCTACCTTTGATGCCTATAAAGGGGTGATTGCGTTTATTCGGGTGATGTCGGGTTCGATTCGGCAGAACGACAAAATTATGACGTGGGCAACACGCGCTCGCGCCGATGCGCTCGAAGTTGGTTATTTTGCACCCCAGCTGACTGCCGCTACGCGCTTGGACATGGGACAAATTGGCTATGTTGCCACGGGGCTCAAAGACCCTGGTGAAATTCGTGTTGGTGATACGCTCACGCTCGCCAATACTGACCCCGCAGTATTTAAACCACTCGAGGGCTATCGAGAAATTCGCCCCATGGTGTTTGCCAGTTTCTTTCCTGAAGCGGGCGAGCAATACGATGAGCTCAAGGATGCGCTTTCCAAGCTACAGCTCACCGATGCCGCGTTGCAGTATGAGCCCGAGTCATCGGCGGGATTGGGGAGGGGATTTCGCCTCGGATTTTTGGGAATGCTCCACGTGGAGATTGTTTCGGAGCGTTTGCATCGCGAATTTAATCTCAATCTCATCGTAACCACGCCATCGGTACAGTACGATGTCGAAAAAAATGATGGGACCATTCTGCCCATTCGTTCTGCGGCACTCTTACCCGATCCGACGCATTGGAAGCAGATTGCTGAACCTATCATAGCGCTCGAAATTATTATGCCCGTGCAGTACATGGGAGCGGTGATGGAATTGGTGGCAACGGTTCGTAATGTGTACGTAGCTACCGAGTATATTGGTGTCGAAACCGCGGTGCTCAAGTATACGGTGCCACTTTCTGAAATCGTCACCGACTTCTACGATAAGCTCAAATCTGTCTCGCAGGGGTATGCCTCGATGAGTTATGAGCCAGCAGGGGTGCAGGTGTACGACTTGGTGCGTCTGGATATTCTCGTTGCTGGCGAACTCGTTGAGCCATTTTCGCGCATCGTACCCCGTGAGCAAGCACCCTACATTGGCCGTCAGATGGTCAGCAAGCTCAAAGAGGTACTACCCAAGCAGTGGTTTGAAGTTATTTTGCAGGCGGCGTTGGGTGGCAAGATTATCGCCCGTGAGACCATCAGTGCATTGCGTAAAGATGTCACGGGCTACCTGTATGGGGGTGACGTAACGCGCAAAATGAAACTGCTTAAGAAGCAATCGAAAGGAAAGAAGCGCATGAAAGCGGAAGGACGCGTGCAGATTCCGCACGACGTGTTCCTGAACATGCTTAAGAAGTAAGGTATACTTCTAGACGAACAGAGGAAGTACCAAAAGCGCCAACATTCCTAAAATAGTGATAACGGCAACAACAATAGAAAGAATGCGGATTGTTTGTTTGTCGAGCACCATAGACTTCTACTCTATCGCACAAGGCAATTAGTGACAACACCATGCACCCGTTTTTCCACTCTAAAGTAGCGTCAATCATCTTGGGTCTTTTGGCGATATGGATGCTTATTCTGACAACTGCGGCGGGTGTTCGTCGCTCGGGGGGAACCGCACAGCTCGACACCATTGACCAGCGCATTGAAGATGCACAACGGGAAAATATGCGCCTTGCCGATATACTCGAACGCATGAAACGTCCCCAATGGCTGGTGCTCTTGGCGCGTCAGCGTCTGAACTACAAGCAACCCGATGAGACGGTTGTGTTCGTATACAAGAACGAAAAAGTTGATACACTTTCACAATCACAACGCGCGCTTGAACCACAGGAGCCCTCGTGGCGTCAGTGGTGGGAGTGGTTGATGGGAAAAAGTAATAAGCAGAATTCGTAAATCATAAAGCGGGATTCGTATAGTGGTAATACGTGACCTTCCCATGGTTAAGACAGGAGTCCGATTCTCCTATCCCGCTCACTTCATTGCTCTTCGAGCTACAAAGTGCTTCAAAAAAACGACCCCGCTTTGGCGGGGTCGTGGTGAACTGGCTGAAAAAGCTTTGTTTTGAGGGAAAAGTGGGGTATAGTAGCCCAGCGCCGACCTAGCTCAATGGTAGAGCATTCGCATCGTAAGCGAAGGGTTCCGGGTTCAAGTCCCGGGGTCGGCTCACTTTTTATGATATTGCGTATCTGTGGCTATCCACAGTTTGTTTTGTGTGTGCGAAGACTATTATGGGGGGGGTAGGAGGGTGCTATGTTCATTGCTAATTTTTCGATAGTTTTTCTGGTAGCACTGGTACATCCAGTCATCAGCGTGCCAGTGGTTGAAGTTGACTCTATTCGTGCCAACGCAGAGCGTATTGTAGCCATGACACACCAAGACGCAATTGCACCTCCCGGATTTTTGGGGGCACCACAGCCGTCGCGTGAGCGATTCTGGAGTGTCACCAACATTGCTCTGGGAACCGCATTGTTAGGGAGTGTTGTTGCCGACATCGAATCGACCTATTCTTGTCTGGGCGCTTCCCCTCACTGTGTAGAGGGCAATCCGTTACAGAAGCAAACTATCGCAGATGGTCGTTGGGCGGTCTATCCAATTCATGTTTCGGTCAATGGTTTAGTGTGGGTTTTTAGTCAGCGCATGAGACGCTCACCGAGTAAGCTTGACCGTGTTGTTGGTTGGGTTGCCCCGCTTACATTGGCCACTATTAAGGTAGGAGTCGCAATCCATAACATACAGCTTAAGCATAGGTTGCAGGGTCAGCAGTAACTTAAGGGACTCACCGCGAGTCCCTGTTTTTGTTTACAGCGCTGGCTGTTTTGTATACACTCAACCTGTGTTTTCGTATGTTCCCAACAAGGTTCTCATGTTCGTCTATGCGGGAGAGGGTGGGGTAGACGCGCAAGACTGGGCGATGATGCTTCGTCGCATGTATATGCGTTATTCTGCCACCCAAGGATGGGACTTTCGCGTACTCGATGAATCGCTGGGCGAACAGCGTGGTATCAAAAGTTCACAATGCGAGGTGATAGGGTCTGGCGTTTATGATAAGCTTAAGTTGGAGTCGGGGGTGCATCGCTTGGTACGAAAATCGCCATTTAATGCCCAAGGCAAGCGTATGACCTCGTTCGCACTTATTCAGGTCTTACCTGAAATTTCAGTCAACGAGCTCAAAATCAATTCGACCGACTTAGAATTTGATACGTTTCGTTCTTCGGGAAAGGGAGGACAAAACGTCAATAAAGTAGAGACCGCGGTACGGGTGAGGCACTTGCCGACGGGTATCGCCGTGGCCGTGCAGACCGAGCGCAGTCAGGCGCAAAACAAAGAAAAAGCATTGCAATTGCTCTCTTCGATTCTTGCCCAGCGCATGGCAGAGGCAAAGCTGAACAATCTTTCCGAGCTTCGCGTTGAGCTCAAGTCTGGCGGTATTGATCGAGGAAGTCAGATTCGTTCGTACGTGCTTGATGACCATTTTGTAAAAGACCATCGTACAGGCGCGAAGTCATCACAACCCGAGAAAGTGCTCGAAGGCGACCTTTCCAAATTTATCCCTAACGCCTAACGCCTTTCTGCCTAACGCCTCTCCCCACATGATAGATCTCAAAAACATTTCATCCATTTACGAAGACAAGTTTATTGCGCTCGATGACATCAATCTTAAGATTACTCGTGGCGAAATGGTGTCTATTGTAGGTCCTGCAGGTGCGGGCAAGAGCACGCTGTTGCGTATGCTCACCCGCGAGCAAGTTCCTACTGCGGGAGACGTCACTATTGATGGCGTGAATCTTTCGTCGCTTTCGAGTGATGATATCCCATTGCTTCGCCGCAAAATTGGAACCATTTTTCAGGATTTTAAACTCCTTTCGGCGCGCAACGCATTCGAAAACGTCGCCTTTGCGCTTGAAGTCGTGGGCGCAACGAGTGGCCGCATCCAAGAAGATGTGCCCAAGGCTCTCGATATCGTCGGTCTTTCGAGTAAATCCAATAATTTCCCTTATCAGCTTTCTGGTGGCGAAAAGCAGCGTCTTGCGATTGCGCGCGCACTTATTCATCGTCCCACCATTATCTTGGCCGACGAGCCCACCGGCAACCTCGATATGGTTGCTGGCCACGACGTGATACAATTACTCCAGAAGATTAATGAGCTCGGAACCACGGTTGTGCTGGTTACGCATAACCGCGAGATTGTGGATGCGTTGAGTCGCCGCGTGGTGACGATGGAGAAGGGAAAGATTGTGCGCGATCAGACAGAAAACGGAAAATATATCATCTAGCAAAAACCCGAATGCTCAAAGAAAAATTAAAACGCGTTATTTCGCATGGGTGGACCAACTTTCATCGCAATAGCTACGTGTCCTTTGGTACCACGGGGGTCATGGCGTTGGTGCTCCTCTTATTCTTAGGTCTGATTGCTATGAATTTTGTCAGTGGCGTATTGGTAGCCGCATTGGAAAACAAAGTAGACGTGAGTGTCTACTTTAAGCAGACCACTACCGATGATGCCATCATGGAGGTGAAAGCCGATTTGGAAGCACTCAACACTGTAAAAACCGTGCAGTATATTAGTCGCGAGGAGGCGCTCACACTGTTCAAAGAGCGTCATGCGCAAGATTCGCTTATTCAGGAGTCGCTAGCAGAATTAGAAACCAATCCACTCCAGTCATCGCTGAATGTAAAAGCAGTTGATACGGGTCAGTACGCATCCGTTGTGAGCTTCTTGGAGACGCACAAACTGCGCACCACCATCGATAAAATAAACTTCTACGAAAATGAAGCGGTCATTAGGCGTGTCCGGTCTATTTCGCAGTCGGCGCAACAGTGGGGCCTTATCGGCACATTGGTGCTGGCCATCATCGCGGTGCTGGTAGCATTTAATACCGTGCGTCTGACTATCTACAATCAAAAAAGTGAAATTGAAATTATGCGCTTAGTCGGCGGTTCTAACTGGTACATACGCGCGCCGTATCTCGTGGAGGGTGCCCTCTACGGCATCTTCGCGGGTGTTCTCGCGCTCATCGTTTTTTACATCACTGTCGGAAGCATCAGTCCCAAGGTAGCCATCATCATGCCCGGTGTCTCATTGAGCGGGTATTTTGCGGGCAACGCCGTGCAGGTTATTTTGCTCATTATTGCGGGTGGAGTTCTGCTGGGCATGGTCTCGAGCTTCATCGCAATCCGCCGGTTTCTAAAAGTCTAATTTCAGCGATCTCCATCGTTGTGAATTCACGATGCTCTACAAGCTGGCCTTTGGCACAGCTCGAGCATCGTCTGTGGTGCTCCCTCACCGTACCACCTGTACGGCTCGGTTCGCTCCTCGTTCACGCCTTGGAGCTCATCTGAAATAAGACTTTTGTTTAGTCGGAGAGGTGTTCGATTTTGTTGCCTCATCTTGTTTTTCGTGCTATTATCGCTCGGTTCTGACAACATTTTGCGGGATCGCCCGCCTCGCCACGACGAGCTTTGGCGAGTCGAGGCGGGTCTAATGGCCAGTCTTGCCTAGCGGCAAGTCTAGGCAGGTAGGACAGATGTACACGATATATATCCTTCGGAGTGTAAGTGCTAAGAAAACCTATGTTGGGCAGACCAATAATCTTGCTCGACGTTTAGTCGAGCACAACAGCGGTAAGCACGCATATACGAAAAGATACGTACCATGGCAGGTGATATATATTGAAGAATATAGTGGACGAATCGAATCGAGAAAGAGGGAGTTATATTTTAAGTCAGCAGCGGGCAGGCGTATGATGAAGAAGATTATTGGAGAGAAATAAATATTGCGGGATCGTCTAATGGTAGGACACATCCCTCTGGAGGATGGTATCTTGGTTCGAGTCCAGGTCCCGCAGCAAATAAAAATACCCCGATTAGTGGTATTTTTATTTGCTGCTAGGGTACAGCGATGCCCATTATGGCATCGCGACTGGGCGAGAAGGGCGGACCGATGCGTCCTCAGCTGAGGACGCCGGGAGCCCCGGAGCCTGAAGTCAACGGCTCATACGATGAGCCGTTGACCGAAGGTGATCCTAGGCCCGCCTGCCGTAGCCAGGTCCCGCGACCGAGCGGGAGCGAGGAAGTACTAAAGGCCAGTAGGCCGAATGTGCAGTCAAGTTGACAGGAAGCTACACATATGCTAAGAAAGTAAAGGATTCATTGAGCTATTGTGGCTCAAAAACAGCACATTTCCAAACCAACCAGAAAGAGGTGTCTTATGGCCATGAGTTTCGCAGAAATTCGTCGAGCAGTCCCAAGCATCCACGTCTTCAAGCCGTTTGATGAGCGTGGGGCGAGAGATCTCACGGCGGAAAACACCGACGAGAGCTATGAAAACCGTCTATACAGCGATGGCCACATTACGGGAGACGGTAGCGAAAAAACCCCGTATACTTACAGAAGCGCCACTTCAGTGTCTCCCCACTACGCTATCATCGATTTGTGGTTCGAGTTTCGCGATCGCATCTCGACTGTCTTCATTGAGGTCAACGACTGGGTTTTGCAAGTCGGCCACGATGGTGTCACGGCAGCAGACGGGCACTTCACCAAACTCACCTGAATCGCGGACACAGCGAACAACAAGGGCTCCCCACGAGCAATCGTGAAGTGGAGCCCTTTTCTATACCACTACCCGCCGAAAGAAATAAGAAAGGATGGTGGTTGGTTATTTTTTAGGAGGGTGCTATACTAATGGTGATGGTATTCTCATTGTTAAAATCTCGTAAGAAGATACTTTTTGTTGCCACAGAAGCCGCGCCATTTGTTAAAGTTGGCGGTCTTGGCGAGGTTATGTATTCCTTACCGAGGGCTTTGAGTAATTTAGGCCATGACGTGCGTGTCATGATACCATTGTACGCCACCATAGACAGCAGTAAATATGAATTAAAGCTTGTTAAAGAAGGTCTGAAAGTTGAAATGGACACACCGGAGCCCATCATAAGCAATATCAAAATGTACGAAGCTGTTGCAAGTGATTCCGAAAGCCCGGTTACTACGTACTTTCTTGAAAATATGGAATATTTTGAGAAGCGAGCGAATGTCTATGGCTATGATGATGACGCCGCAAGATGGGCCGTTTTATCAAAAAATGTAATTGAGTTTATAAGAACGAATGAAGACTGGCGACCGGATATCATTGTCGCAGCCGATTGGCAGGGCGGTTTGATACCTAATTATATTCACAAAGGATACAAGGACGACCCCATCATTTCAAAAATCGCTGTTGTGTTTGCAATCCACAATCTGTATTTTCAGGGAATGTTTGACCATAATTTTGTTTCGGAAATGGACTATGATGACGGTTTGTCTGACATTCCTGGCGTCAATGACCCGCGACTGCTTAAAATTAATTTCATGCGCCGAGGCATACGCTTTGCTGACATGATTGCCACAGTTTCTCCGACGTATGCCAGAGAAATCACTACACCTGAATACGGCGAGAAGCTTGATTTGCTACTGGCTGAACGAAGGTCGCGACTTTTTGGAGTTTTAAACGGTATTGATTATCAGACAAACAATCCCGACACCGATCCTATTGTTGAGCATCATTATACGGAGTCAAATATATCTGGCAGAGAAAAGAATAAAGCAGTATTGAGGCAAAGATTTAATCTTCCCGACGATAAAGATATTCCGATTATAGGTATGGTAACCCGTTTGGCTGAACAAAAAGGTTTAGATTTGGTTATGGATGTTCTGGATAAGTTTATGGATGTTTCGATGTTTCAATTCGTTATTGTCGGCACTGGCGACAGAAAATATATGGCGTATTTTGATGAAGTAGATAAGAAGTATCAGAACGTAGCTGCTCACTTATCGTATGATTCTATGTTGCCGTCGCTCGTGTATGCTGGAGCTGACGCTATTTTGATACCTTCTAAATATGAACCATGCGGTCTGACTCAAATGGAAGCGATGAGATATGGAGCGATACCAATAGTGCGTAAGACCGGAGGTTTGGCGGATAGTGTTGAAGATTATTCACCCGCACATCAAACTGGCACAGGTTTTGTTTTTGAATCGTATAATTCTTATGCTTTATTTGGCGCTATTGTGAGAATGCTTGAAACGTATAAATACAAAGAATTTTGGAAAAATATTCAGAAAAGAGCCATGAAAGTCGACTTCTCTTGGAAAAAATCTGCCCAGGAATATGAGAAACTCTTTGATCGGGCGATTACAATTCACGCAGGAAAGTCTCAATAATATTACCGTATGCACTGGGCTAATTTTCTGCACGTCTATCAGCCATTCCAGCAGGCCAAAGACATTCTTGGGCAAGTAGTTAATGAAAGCTATCGGCCTGTCTTTAAGGGACTCAAAGAAATTTCAAACGCCAAAATAACTCTTAATATAAGTGGTGCTTTGACGGAGCTTTTAGTCTCTAATGGGTATAGTGATGTCGTAGACGATATTCGCTGGCTGGCTGAAAACGGCCGTCTTGAGTTTACCAGCACGGCGATGTATCACGCGTTCCTGCCCGCGCTTTCGGATGGAGAAATTGAAAGGCAGATTAAACTCAATGATGAAACCAATCGCCGGGTATTCGGTGCGTGCTATACGCCCACATATTTTTTCCCTCCTGAAATGGCAATAAGCCAAAATGTCGCCGAAGTGGTTTCTCGTTTGGGATACAAAGGGCTTGTGTTAGATGAGATATCTTGGAGCGGAAAAATTGAGTCAGTACCTAACGACCAAGTTTTTACTGTTACAACCAACCCCAATCCTTTGGAAGTGGTTTTTAGAAACAGGCGTTTCTCTAACCTTATTATAAGCGCCATTGCGCGTAGAGCCGAGACATTTAGACAAGCCGTAGGGCCGGAGTTTGAGGAAAATCGTTATTTGCTTACCGCGATGGACGGAGAGACATTCGGCCATCATCGCCCGGGACTTGAAAAATTATTGTTTGAGTTGGTAAAAATGAGCGATATGGAACAGGTATTTGTTTCGGAAATAGCGTCGTATTATCCGGCTAAGTCTTCTTTTGAAATTGTTCCCGCGACCTGGGCTTCAAGTGAGTATGACGTGGAAAAGGGGATTCAGTTTCATTCGTGGGATGAACCAGGCAATAAAATTCATGAGATTCAGTGGAGGTTATTTCATCTGGTTATCGATACGATTGAGTCGGCAACGCGAGATTCGGGCTATAATGAAGCCCGAAGAAAACTGGATCCAGCCATAGCTTCTGACCAATTCTTCTGGGCGTCAAACCGACCTTGGTGGAGTATTGAGATGATAGAGTCTGGCGCGTGGCTACTTACGGATGCCATGAATGAGTTGAGTGATGCGTTTAGTTCCAAAAAAGAAGAGGCAAAAGATTTGTATTATCAGATTATCGGACTGGCTTTTCAGTGGCAACGCGAAGGGAAAATAAGGAAAGAAGCCAGCGAGAATAAAGAGGCAGCGCGGATACCGTTTAAAGAGCGAACGTTAGAAAAAGATAAACCGGAAGTATACAGAGCGTTTATGGATTTAATGAAACGAGAGATGTTAAAAGCATCGGAGAATAATGATTATGAAAAAGCAATTTTATGGCGGGATGCTATTTGGAAAATAGAAACAAAGAACGATATTTATGATGCTGTCCACGCCACTGATATGTTACGCAACACCTTACCTCTTGGTGAGATTGAAGCATTGATGGATTCATATAAAGAAGAGTATAGAAAAATAAAAGGCGGACAGGCCGAACAGAGAGATTCTCATTGATGGATTTTCAGGGATAGTAATAGTCCGAGAGGGAATTATTACGCAGTATTATTTAGCGACTGACAATCTTGCGCATTTATCGTGAGGGGATATAGTCCTCGACACTATGCCGAAGAGCAAATTACTCATCATTTCTCTCGCGTCCCTCGTATTTTTTGTTGGTAGCTTTTCTCCCGCTCGCGCTGGAAACGTTTTGTTTGAAACAACTCTTCGCTGGTATTATTCATGGGTGGAATCCTATTGGGGAAGTGGTTCAGAAACTCGCGTCAATCAAGTCTCGATACGCTACAAACCGACAGCACATCAGGAAGTCTGCACCATCAAGCCAGGGCTCTATAAATCAGGCAATCCTACCGACGGTATCGTTATGACGGTACGAGAAGGCGGTAACGGCTACCCCCCCGGAAGTACCATGATAGGAACCACTACGGTGCCCAGTAGCCAGATTGCTAAGCCCCCTCTTGATGGCAACGTCTCGACGTATACATCGTTCTCTTTTTCTCCCTGTCTGAAGCTTACCGCCGGCACAACCTACTTTTTTGGTCTCTCTCGGACTCGACTACCGGATTCAAACACCCCGGATTTAAGCAATTGGTACGTTCTCCAGATGAGTAATCTCATTGTCTATCCTCAAACAGCCGTCTGGAGATTTGTTCCGGTCAATGGCTTTTGGGGTGAATCAATCGGCTATGAGCCAGCTCTACGGCTTGAAGGGTCTGACACTAAAGAGCCAGTGGTAATTGTGCCAGGGATATTTGGTTCGCGGTTGAATAGAGCTTCAGATGGTGAAGAAGTCTGGCCTGCCATTGGGAAAATGACGAGTATTTTGGATCTTTCAGATAGTTATCTTAATGAATTAAAATTGGATAACGATGGAAACGAAATTTTGGATATGAACTCACCTGAAGTGATTGAGAAAGTACTTTTCTTTAATCAATACGGCAATTTAATCAAAAAGTTCAAAGATTCTGGATATGTGGTAGGTCGCGACTTATTTGTTGTGCCGTATGATTGGCGCTTGGATATTACCAAGTCATCGCGTGACTTGGATGTAGCTCTATCCCAAGCAATTACCAATTCACCAACCGGCAAGGTAAATATTATTGCTCATAGTATGGGTGGTCTTTTGGTGAAGGATTATTTGATGAGAAACGGAGATGCCAAAGTAAATAAATTGATTTTTGCTGGTACCCCGCATTTAGGAGCGCCGAAAGCTTTTAATGCCTTAAATTACGGTGATGATTTTGATTTTAAATTTGTAGGCCTCGGTTTAAATAAAAATAAGGCCAAAGAGATTTCCCAAAATATGCCGTCAGTGTATGCACTTTTGCCAAGTCGTGAATATTTAACAAAAACCGGTTCATATGTGAAAGATGATAGCGGTACAAATCTGAATTATGATGAAACAAACGAGCTCATGACTTCTAGTCAGTTGTTGGCTGATCATCGGAACTCAAGTCTTTTAACCCAAGCCGACCAGTTCCATCAAGCACAGGATACTTGGTTGCCACAGTCAGCCCGCGTGTATAATCTTCTGGGTTGTCGTGACTACGACACTATCGGCTCGTACAGCATAGACGCAGACGGTTCGGTGGATATCGACTCGATAACCGGTGATGGAACCGTGCCCCTGATAAGCGCCGAGCATGTTGCTGGTCAAAATTATTTCGTCTCGTATCCTCAAACAAAAATAAACCACAGTGGCCTGATAAGCGATACTCGAACAATCGGCCTCCTCTATACCCTTGTCGCTTCGGGCAGTACCTCTGTTCTGCCAACGGGAATATCCAAATCATCCACTGATTGCGATGATGGTATGAATGCAATAAAACGTCTTCGATTCAGCACTCATAGTCCGGTCAATTTGCACGTGTATGATTCGTTGGGAAATCATACTGGGTTAAATGTAGAAGGAATTATTGAAACAAACATTCCCGATAGCAGTTTTACCCAAGTCGGGGATAATACGTTTATCTTTGTTTCAGATACTGCCCAGTATTCAATTAAGATAGATGCGTATGCCACTGGCAGTTTTGATTTTAAAGTAAAAACACTCACCAATGGGCACATCGAAGCATCCGCCCTTTATGACAATATTCCTATAGAAAATGCGCACCTCAAAGCTGATTTTAATTTCACGGAAATGAATAGTTTATCGGTGCTTAATGTTGATCAACAAGGAGATGGAGAAATTGATATTGGATATTCTCTGGACGGCCAAACAATCTACTATCATGACCGTGAACCTCCGGTTATTACTCTGAATGGCGAAAATCCCCAAATCATCGAAGTCCACAATGATTACGTTGAATTGGGGGCGGTGGTTGTAGACAACTCGGATGCCAATCTTATCGCTACGATTGATGCATCAAATGTGAATACGAATCGCGTGGACTCGTATAGAGTCCGCTACGATGCTGTAGATTCAAGTGGTAACCAAGCCAATCAGGTTGAACGTAATGTTGAAGTGGTTGATACAACCAAACCAGAAATCAATTTCATGTCACCAGTTTCGGGAGAATATCCGCGTTCAGCAACGATACCCATTACCTTTACCGCTACTGACAACTACAAACTCATGGATGTTACGGTACATTTGGATGGGCAGGTGTTTGAATTTTCGAGTATCGATTTATTTTTCGTTCCGTTAGGCGCTCATTCTTTAGTGATTACGGCTCGAGACGAAGCAGGGAATACAACCACTAAACAAGTCGATTTTAATTCAACCGCTACCATTCAAAGCACCGTTTCTGACCTGGAACGAATATATTCGCTTGGTTGGACGAATGGGACGGTTAAAAATTCTCTCAAAACCTTGCTTTCTCCCGCGTTTATAAATAGTTCACAAGGGAACAAAAAGATTGCTCTCTTGGGCACAGCATTTCTCAAGCAACTGGAAAAGGAGTACAATAAAGGGAGTATCAATAAACAGGCCTACGACTTAATTAGTGAAGATATATTATGGATTTTAAGTCATTAATCAAAAATAAAGATTTTGCTACTGGATTTATAATTGGGCTACTCCTAACTTTTGGCCGTGCCTATAGTCCTTTTCTTGAAAAAGTTTTAAGGCCTGTATTTGATTTTTGGATTAGTGTTTTGCCAACGGGCATACTTCTGGAGATTGTACCATTGTATATTTCTGGTGTGGTGATTTTTATGGTTGTTTGGTTTGTTTTTTTAAAGAAGTATGGGCAATCTTTCCGGAACTCACTATTGTCCTTTTCATTTGGTTTCCTACTCTCTTTTGTTGTATTTCTTATTCTCGTACTAGTTGCAATTTCTCAATTCAAATTTACTCAGTAGTCGCTTAATTCATGGAAATCGAATCAAAACAACAGATACTCGAAAGGCGGAAGGAGATAGAGCAAGAGCTTTTGGAAATGCTCGAAGAGACTAAAAGCGATTTTGGATTGGAAGATATTCAGGAAGTTATTTATAACGAGGAGGGAAGCGATGACATGATGAACGTGATTGCCATGTTTGACCGAGGTGGAGATGCTTCGGAACTCGAGAACATACTTGAGCTGGTCAACGATGCCTGGAACTACTTTCCCCACAAAATTATAAATGGCCTGTCTCCGGCAGAAAAGCTACTGGAATATCAATTGAGTAGAAACTAAGAGTGGCACAATTCCGCATCGCCATGATGCGGGGTTTTTATTTGAAACCTTGCGGGCATCAGGTGAGGGATTGACAGATAGCACTATTGTGTGCTATACTTAATATCTACGCTCGCATAGGGCTTGCGTTCTTTACCAGGAGAGAAAAATGGCAAAACGTCGTCTGATTATCGCGCAGTTCGGCAGTATCGCATCGGATGGGACTGGAACCGTCACCACCAGTGCGGGGAAGGTCTCGGTGGAATTCAAAGTCACCAAGGCGTTTCCCAAGGGAGCGCTGTATGACAAGGCCGGCAGGGCGTATGACTGGCCAGCGCGGCCTCCCAAGGAGGGTCCGCCTTCGGTGGCCGACTTCATCGGAGAGGCTGATGCCTTCTCCGACGCGCAGACCGTCACCGCAGAAGTCTAGCGCGCACGTCCATTCCCCCGAGGGCAACCACCAGGTTGCCCTCTTTTTTATGCGAGTCGAGGTTTGCGTTTTAGGTGTGGTATACTAGTGCCATGCCGTATCATGCACTCTTAGAGTATATTCGTACCGCAAAAGACATTGGTACGAGTGACGATGAAATTGCAACTCGACTGACCAAAGCGGGTTGGTATAAGATTGATGTGCAGGATGCACTTGAACTCCATCGTCGTCTAACTTCCAATACTGTTCTCGGTGCATACTCTCCCCAGCAAGAACCACCCGCGCCATCGCTCATGGAGCGTGTTGCTCCATTGCACTATGACAAGCATGTTATTATTCTTGCGATTTTTGCGTTTGTCGTAGGGCTCATCGTGTTTTTTGCATTAGCGCAGTCATAAATTTGTGAAATACTGGCAAGTCGGAATTATTCTCGCAGTTCTCGCTGTGTGCGGGTACGCAATTATTACGCACCCACCGGGTGCGTTTGCGGTGCGCCAACAGGGCGAGCATACACCAGCGCCAACATCGGCGCCACGCGATATCACTCTGCGCTTTGTAGGAGATATTATGCTCTCGCGTTCGGTGGGTGATACGATGCGAGTGCTGAATGATTGGCGCTGGCCATTTGCGCTCATTGCATCAACAACGCGCTCTGCAGACCTCATCTTTGGGAATCTGGAGACAACGATTTCTTCGCGCGGCTTCGCGAGCGGGTGTGGATTTTGTTTTCGAGCCGACCCACGCGCTGCGGAGAGTTTAAAGTTTGCGGGTTTTGATGTGGTCTCGATTGCTAACAATCACATCATGGATTATGGCCTCGTGGCGCTTGAGGATACCATCGCACTACTCGCATCTCATTCCATAAGTTCAGTGGGTGGAGGGCGTACATTGCAAGATGCTCGTGGTCCCGTGATTCGTACTGTGAGAGACACGAGAATTGCGTATCTGGCGTATACAGATATGTTGCCGGCAAGTAAAAGAGCAACTGCAACGAGCGCCGGTGTGAATCTCTATGATGCCGATGCAATGGTTGAAGATATTTCCCGTGCGCGTTCGCTGGCCGATATTGTAGTCGTATCGTTTCATACGGGAACCGAATATGAACCGAAGCACAATGCGCTCCAAGAGCGTATCTATCACGGGGCGATTGATGCGGGCGCTGATTTGGTCATCGGGCATCATCCGCACGTAGTGCAGGAATTGGAACGATACAAGAACGGATGGATTGCGTATTCGTTGGGCAATTTTGTATTCGATCAAAATTGGTCCGATGCCACGCGCAGAGGGGCGATGCTCGATGTCATTGTGCGAGATAACAAAATAATTTCTGTAGCGTCACGTGCTATCGACATCTCTCGTCAGTATCAGCCGTCGTTGCATTAGTTTTACGTGTTTCGTGCCGCTCTGGCACTTTTTGCGCTCCTCACTCTCATACGCTCTGGTTGCAGTACTCTATGCGAACTGACAGAGAGAGGTGCTAGGGGTAGGAGAGAGGATGTTACGGTATAATTGACAGAGTTAGAAAAACAGAGTAAGGTAGTTTCTGTTTCTTTTCCAAAGGAGGAAGCGTGCACCATAGCCAGTTGTGCTCCACGTTCAAGTTGGCAAAGCCAATCGGACAGGAGTCGTACGAAAAATCAGTGCTCACACAGCTTGAAATAGCTGGAGCTCTCATTGGCACTCGCAAGCGTGATGGTCACAAGATGATTGCCGAGGTGGGGAGAGACCAAACTATTCGTCTCTACACCTCCGGCATGCACGAAATCGACCATCGTCTCAATTACATTCGCGAAGAAATTCGCAGTTTGCGTCTTCGAGAAGGCACCGTGCTGGTGGGGGAGCTTGTTATTGAGCGTACAACCGATGGGCGTACCCATGACGATATGCCATCGGTTCATGCTTTACTGGAGAGCTCGTTTAAGAACGCACAGAAGCTTCTCGCGACTGGTTCCATTCCGCAGTTTTTCGTCTTTAATGCGCTTTACGATGAGCCACATCATGACTTGGAGTCGTGGCCTTATCGCACAACGCTTGATTGGCTTCAGAAGAAGCTTCGCAACGGCAACTACGTTGTGCCTGTCGACGAAGTGACGGGCACTCTTGAGGCCATGAAGAAGCAGGCATTCGATTCTGGGTGGGAAGGGCTTGTCCTCTACGATACTGCCTATCGCCTCACGTGGCGCACAGAAGGGCTTGAGCCTCGACCCAAGGGGTGCTACAAGTTCAAGCCAGTCAATGAGGATGATTTCTTTATTTTTTCGTCGTGGCGACGTTTCCGAAGCGACGGCTTGGTAAAGGATGTCCGCCTGTTGCAATGGGAGTATCGCGATGCAACTTGCACTGCCGCGCATTTCATCGATTGCGGCAGATTGGGTGCATTCGATGACATGACGCGGGGCGAGCTCACTGCGAGTGGCTGGACAAACAGGGTGCTGCAGGTTCGATTCGTGAGTCGGTACCCCAAGACCGGTAAACTCCGAGAGCCTGCATTTGTACGTTTCCGTGACGACAAAAAAATGCAGGAATGCATCGCTCCCAAGACGTGGCCTCACCCACAGTCGGCGTAAGTGGACGGCCCCTTTTCAGAGGGGCTGTTTTTTATATTTTCATACCGACATTGTAATGACAGTGTCGGTATGGGCAGAATCGCGGCGACATGGTCGCAATGGCGATTCTGAGTTACCATGGTTTTATGAATCAGCGCCCGTTATTTGACGAGGACCCTAACACGCCATCCGCCATTTTTTCAGTGGGGGAGTTTCTGGACTTTATCAATGAAGTATTGGGCGCGCGTAATTTCTTTGTGCAAGGTGAAGTGGTGAGTGCACGGCCGCATCCCACGGGGATGTACTTTTCACTCAAGGATGCCGAAGGTGGCGGGGTGATGGATTGCTATATGAGTCCATATGCCTATCGTGGTCTCGGAGTCATTATTGAAGATGGGATGCAGGTGAAAGTGGGTGGCGCGCCGTCGATTTATAAAGCCAAGGGACGATTTTCATTTAAGGTAGAAACGCTCGAACTGGTGGGTGAGGGAAGTTTGAAGAAAGCGTATGAGGCGCTGAAGCTCAAGCTTACCGATGAGGGTCTCTTTGCGCGCAAACGTCCACTTCCTGAATTTATTTCTCGCATTGGTTTGATTACCAGTAAGACAGGCGCGGTTATTGATGATTTTAAGAAAAATCTCGCGCGCTTGGGTATGACGGTGTACCATCGTGATGTACGTGTAGAGGGCGCCGTGGCAGTCACGCAGGTTGCTGGAGCTCTTCAAGCTTTCAATAAGGGTGCCCAGCAGGTTGATGTGGTGGTGGTGATTCGCGGGGGAGGATCGATGGAGGATTTACAAGCATTCAATAATGAATTGGTTGTGCGCGCAGTGTTTGGCTCAAAAGTACCTACTATTGTATCTATCGGGCATGATCGTGATGTGCCACTGGCGCAAATGGCCGCCGATGCTTCCGCGAGCACGCCCACAGCTACCGCAGTGCTGATTAATAGCACGTGGGAGCGGTTACAGACGATTTCAGGACAAGCTGATACTATTGCTTATGCTATGGAGCGCGCAGTGAACATACAGCGTGTACGACTTGATACGGCGTGGCATCGTTTGGAAGGATTCGTTCAACGCGTGCTCAATGCTGGAGAGCGTATTGCGCAGCGATTAGCGATTTCCATTGAGCACATCGGGCAATCCATTGAGCGAATGAAACAAGTTGTGGCACATGCCGAGCGTGCACTGACTGCACAAAGCCCCGAGCGTCAATTAAAGCTTGGCTACAGCATCGTTACGGATGTTTCTGGCGCTGTGATTCGAGACAGCTCGCACCTTCGAGTCGGGCAGGCAGTCACCACGCGTCTTGCAAGGGGGTCTTTCACGAGTGACGTAAAAGAATTACAATCAGAATCATGACAAAAACAAACGAAAAAGACACACTCTCGCAATCGTTGAGCCGACTCGAAAAAATTGTGGAGTGGTTTGATGAGCAATCCGAGGTACAGGTAGAAGAGGGACTTAAGAGGGTACGCGAAGGAGCGGTGCTTATTAAGGATTTGCGTGGCCGTTTGAAGGAAGTTGAAAACGAATTTATTGAACTTAAAAAGGAGCTTGCCTCCGAAGACTAATGAAAATTCATCGGTTTATCGGAAAGTATCAGCTGGCAACGGGTACGGTTCGTATTGATGACGAAGACCTTGTACATCAGATGCGTTCGGTACTGAAGCTCGCACCCGGTGAAATTGTCATTATTGGTGATGGGAGGGGGAGCGAGGCCACGTGCAAAATACTGCGCTACGACAGCGGTGCGGTTATTGTTGAAGGGATTTCATTAGGGCATAACGCCAATGAATTACCAGGAAGAACAACGCTCTACTGTTCTGTTTTGAAGGCAGACCATTTTGAGCTCGCGGCGCAAAAAGCTACCGAAGTTGGAGTTTCAGAAATTGTTCCGATTGTTTCTGATCGTACTATCAAATCAAATTTGCGTATTGATAGGGTGCAAAAAATTGTTCGCGAAGCCGCCGAGCTTGCTGGTCGAGGACTCATTCCGATTGTGCGTGAGGTGGTCACTATGGAAAGTGTGCTTACTGAAGCGAGTCGCAATGATGTGAATCTCTTCTTCGATGCTTCAGGAACGCTCTTTACCGGTGTTACGAAAACAGTCCATCACGCCGGAATTTGGATAGGCCCTGAAGGCGGTTGGAATGAGAAAGAACTCGAAATGGCTCGAGAGCTCGGTATGCGCATTTGCTCACTCGGGCCACTGATTCTTCGCGCAGAAACTGCCGTTATCGTGGCGACGTACATGGTTGCGCACTCGATAAAATCGTGATATAACTTGAGCATGTTTGGATACTTCAAGGGAAAGAAATTACATCGGCAACCCAATACGGGACTGATTTTTGGAGTAGCTTCAGGGCTCGCACAGTTTTTTCGTGTTGACGTTGTTTTTATTCGGTTAGCCTTGGTAGCACTTGCGGCGATATTCGGATGGTCCCAACTGTTGCTCGCCTATATCGTTGCGTTTGTGCTCATTCCCGTTCATCCTTCACAGGACACCGTTGAGGCAACGCAGGAGCCCAAAGATGTTACGCCTGCGCATGAGGAGAAGATGGACCGCGAGCAGAATGTATAAGAAAAATCCCCACCGATGGTGGGAATTGAGTAAGAAAATCAGGAGAGCTTACCTGAATTCTCTTCCAGACGCTGTGTAAACCTATTGAGATTACGCCTCCGGAATTCCGTCATAGGATTCCAGAGCCCATCGAGCATTCGATTGATGATGAGGCATTCATCGAGGCGATCAGCCGGGGATGTTTCAAAAACGGTTTTGATGAGTGCGTCTGCTTCTCTTTGAACGATGCGGCGGAAGTTGTCCCGATCGGCTACTGGATCGCGCTCAATCTCTGACGTCGGATGGTGGATACTCATGAGACCTCCCTTTGAAGAACTATATAAATCATGCAATTAGATAAGGAAAAAGTCAAGAAGGCCCAAAAGCTTCTCAAAGCACTCAAGCGGTTGTTTCCAAAGGCAGGGATGATGCTTACTTTTAGTACTCCGTGGGAGTGTATGGTGGCTGTGCAGTTGTCGGCGCAGTGTACTGATAAAAAAGTGAACGAAATCACGCCAGCGCTCTTTCGCAAGTACCGAACACTCGATAAGTATATACGCGCAAAGCCACGAGAATTCGAAAAAGACATATTTCAATCAGGATTTTACCGAAATAAGACGAAAAATATTCTTTCTGCGGCTCGCATGATACAGGTACGATGGAAGGGAAGATTGCCACGCACTATGGAGGGAATGCTTACGATACCCGGAGTAGCGCGCAAGACTGCCAATGTAGTGTTAGGTAATGTCTATGGCGTGGTAGAGGGGATTGCTGTTGATACGCATGTGTACCGCTTAGCGCGACAGTGGGGGCTTTCAAGCGCGACTACTGCGAAGCAAGTTGAGCGAGATCTTATGACCCTTTTCCCGAAGCGTGAATGGTTTGCGCTTACCTATCGCATGATTGAGTATGGGCGGAAGTATTCGCCAGCAAAGAAAAAGAACCACTCCGATGAGCCACTCGCGCGGTTTGCGCTTTAAGTACCACGTCATATACTGTGCACATGGGACAAATGGATAAAAAAGTATTCGAAAAGCGTGTACATGATGAGGACGTTGGAAAAGATGCTGAACAGGCGCTGTTAGATGCGCTTGCTCTCGTCCCGGGTATGGAGGCCCGACATGCTACTGCCGAAGAGGATTCTGGGCGTCAGGAAATAGTTAAAGATCTTGCGATTGATGTGATTGGGTATTTTGCCGGTAAGCCAGCATTCGCTGTGCAACTCACTACGGCAACTGATAGTCTGGTGCTGTATAAAAAGAAACAGGAGCTTTTGGATAGACCATTTATACGATTACGCAACGGAGATATGGGGCCCAATGATACCGCTATTCCACGGGCACTCGTTATCATTGATGCCACGAGTGCCCGTAAGTATCATGCCGATCCTCATATTGAAAAATACCCTCAGCTACAGAAGCAGATTGAAGATGGTCTTATTTTAAATATGAAGTACGCGTTGATGAAAACGAAAAATCCCAAGGAACAACAGCTGGTCAACGGTTTACTTACTGCATTTTCGGAACATCGGCAATCGTTATAAGAAAAAACGGAGCCCTGCTTAATGAAACAGCATGGCTCCGGGGGTATTCAGAAGGCCTTTCTTCGGAATACCGACGATCGTCCTTCTGGGAAGATGCAAATTGATATGGTCTTCCGTTTCTGACACGGCAACTCCAGTTTTTGTTGTGACACCTCGCACGTCCGTAGTGTAGCAAAGATGAGTCCCGTCGGGGCTTACGGTGAATTTCCCTGGGGGGAAACCTTCGCGTGATGTTAAACGGGTGAGCGATTGGGCGATGTGCCGGAGTCGCTTACGATCCAGCAACCAGTGGGTATCCATAACTAACCTCCAAAACTCGATGCTAGCACATACTAATTACAATGTCAACCTCCCGCAAGGCACCCTTTTTGCGATACGATAGAGCTCGTGTCGGGTGCTTCATTTCGAAAATTGGTGCTCACGCATTACAAAGCTCATGGGAGGTATGATTTGCCGTGGCGTCCTCCTTCAGTAAAGCTTCGGAAGGATGGGTCTCTTAATCCATACTCTGTGCTCGTATCAGAGATGATGCTCCAGCAGACTCAAGTACCTCGGGTGGTTGAGAAGTATCGTTTGTTTCTTAAAGCGTTTCCCACGTTTCGCACGCTGGCATCCGCGGCGACGGGTGACGTGCTCAAGGTGTGGCAGGGATTAGGATACAATCGTCGCGCGTTGATGTTACAACGGTGTGCCCGACAACTCGTTGAGCACAACCGCGGAATTCTTCCAAAGGATTATGAGCGTTTAAAAAAACTTCCAGGTATTGGTCCCTACACGGCAAACGCCATTCTTGCCTTTGCATTTGATGAGCCGATTACCATGATTGAAACTAATATTCGACGAGTGTATCTTCATCACTTCTTTGTTGGTAAGAAAAAAGTAGCAGATACACGATTACTACCACTCATTGCGCGGGATGTACTCCGTGTGGCCTCTGCTCGCCAATGGTACAGCGCACTTATGGATTACGGGACGTACCTTGCGACCGTGACGGAAAATCCGAATCGTCGAAGCAAACAGTATACAAAGCAAAAGAAATTTCAGGGTTCACTGCGACAGCTCCGAGGCAAAATCTTGCGTCACGTGGCTGTCGCTGGAGAAGTGCACTATGTTCAACTCGTTACACGTGTGGGAGATTCGCGAGCTGTGCAGGCGATTACCGCACTACAAAAAGAGGGATTTCTTCATGTTGCCAAAGAGATTATTCGTTTAGTCGCATAACATGTGCACAAGATCCATTGGTGGCCCCCGTGGTGGTGATATACTAGAGATACGAAATGCCGATTTCAGAACTTGTCGACTATATTCGCGAACAGACACGAGAGGGGGTAGCCGCTCAAGATATTCGCGTGGAGCTTTTGAGCGCTGGATGGCTTGAGAATGATATTGAAAATGGTTTACATGATGTAGCGGCTGGGATGTATCCGATTACCAAAGGCGCATCTATTCACGAAGACCTTGCACAGGTACGGGGTATGGTTGCGCATCTGGCTACTCGTCTGAAAGGACTCGAAGCAACCATCGCGACGTTTGTTTCATCGTCGAGTACGCCCTCATTGCGTGCGCAGGCACAACTACCGTCGGCATTCATTGGAGCCGATCATGAGCTTGCCATGCGAAAACCTCCGAATAAAGTGTTGCGGACTATAGCATTCTTATTGGACCTTATACTTTCCATACAGTTCGTGCTGTATTGGTCGAATCAGGTAGAACAAAAATCGCTTGCGATACAGGATTTTCACGTCATCGTTATCGCGTCTCTGGTGATGCTCGCAATCTCTTCTATTATTTTATTGCACCGACGGAGTATATGGAGTGCCACGTTGCTTGCTGGAAGTGCGCTGGCACTTGGGGCAACTGAAGTGATACTGTCATGGCAAACGTACCAATCAATTGGAACTATGGTCGCGCTCGCACTTCTCGCTCTTTTTGTAGTGAGCGCGATAGTATTTCGTCGGTGGAGTGTACGATTATCTCATGAACTGTGATGCATGAAATTATCTGTACTCTATCAATCGATTGCGTGGCTCCGAGGTAGAAAAGGGCGTGCTCGAAGAATACTTGCACGGGCGGTGCTCGTGACATTTCTCGTCGCTACTGCTGTCTCGATTGTGGGACCATTGACCTATGACGAACGAGCGCACGGAGTTTTAGATGCGAGTTCTCGGCAGTTTAGTTTTTTTGGCAATCAGCTCTTGGGTTTTGATATAGCAACTCCTCGTCAGAATCTTTTTTCGCTCGTTCGTGACCTCGATAAGACTATTGAAGTCTTTGATCATGCGACGGTCTATCGCTCAAAAACGCTTGGGCTTACTAATTTTATAACTCGAGGACAAGTACATACCGTAGCCGATGCATTACGATGGTTTGGGGTCTCGCTTACGAAACGCCAGGCAAAAAGTATCGGATTGTGTAGGTCGCTCGATGCTATTCGCGAGGGTGAGGCAATTGTCGTGCAATCCGACCCTATCGAGCAGGGGGTCGCTTCATGGTATGGGCCGGGATTTCATGGGCGACAGGCGGCATCAGGCGAGATTTTCAATACGTTTGATAGAACCGCGGCACATCGTACGTTACCCATGCAATCGCTGGTGCGTGTAGTGAGTCAGCGTACGGGTGCGAGCACGGTTGTACGTATTAATGATCGTGGCCCGTATGCAGGAGGACGTATTATTGATATGAGCCGACGGTCGATGGACCTTATTGGTGGCAACGATTTAGCCGCTGTGTATCTAGAGCTGATTGATCCGAACGCACTTGATGTGGACTGTCTGTAGGTAGCAGAGAGGAGCTCGTGCTTATTTTTTTGCGAGAAACTGGAGTGCTTTACGCACTCGATCCGAAAGATCTTTGGCGTCGTTTGCTTGCTTGAGCGCTTCTTTTGCCTGCGATTGATTGTACCCCAGCGATACCAGCGCTTCAAATGCTTGCGCTTCAATATCGAGCGCGCCCATGTCAGAGCCGGTCGAATCAATATAGTCGAGCTTCCCTTGGAGTTCCACGACTAATCGTTGAGAAGTTTTTGTGCCTAACCCCGAGATTTTCCGTAGTGCTTCGGGATTTTCCGCTGTCACAGCTTCCTTGAGGTGCCGCGGTTCGACAGTGCTCAAGATTTGCATAGCTGTTTTTGGTCCTAGGCCAGAGACTGATGTGAGGATGCGAAAGAGTCCCATATCCTCAATGCGGGTGAAGCCATATAGGTCAAATGTGCCCTCGCGCATGTTGAGTTTTGAGTACACAAATACCTTGACGCCAGCTTGATTTTTTGTTAAAGTGGCTAGTATTTTTGGCACCAGTGTAATGGAATACCCAACACCTCCCGCCGAAATAATGGCCTGTTTATCGCTGATATGCTCAACGGTTCCTTCGATGTAGCTAATCATAGTGAGATGACTTCAGTATGGCGAATTTCAAGATAAAATCAAAGTACCAGCCCGCAGGGGATCAACCCGAAGCAATTGAGAAGCTTACCGCTGGACTCAAAAAAGGTGCAAAGAACCAGGTGCTTTTGGGTGTTACGGGTTCGGGAAAGACATTTACAATGGCACATGTCATTGCAAATTACGGTCGTCCGACGCTGGTGATTTCTCACAACAAGACACTCGCCGCGCAGTTGTATCGCGAGTTCAAAGATTTTTTTCCAAACAATGCGGTGCACTATTTCGTTTCCTACTTTGATTACTATCAACCCGAAGCATACCTTCCGTCGTCGGATACGTTTATTGAAAAAGATTCCAAGGTAAACGAAGAAATTGATCGTCTTCGTCACGCGGCAACGCAAGCACTTATGAGTCGCGATGATTGTATTATTGTGGCGTCGGTTTCGTGTATCTACAACCTTGGCAACCCTGACGACTATAAGCAAATGGGGCTCGAACTCTTTGAGGGCAAAAAGCTTACCGCAAGTGATTTGGTACGCCATCTCACACGTTTGCAGTATGGCCATGATATTGAGCTCAAGCGTGCCTCTTTTCGCAAGACACATGACGAAGTGGAGGTTGTGAGCTCTTCAGCTACCGAAGTGCGGCGTATTAAATTCAAAGATGACCGTATTATTGCCATGTCGCTGGCAATCATTGATGACCCCGAAGAGCTTGAAACGGGCAATCCACGATTTGAGAAGGTAATTGAGACTGTCATTTATCCTGCAAAATTTTGGACGACCAATGACAATAAAATTGCATTGGCTTCGGAAAATATTCGCTCTGAACTCGAGAAACATATCAAGGTGCTCAAGAAAGAAAAGAAATTTGAAGAGGCAGGGCGTCTCCAGGAGCGCACGCTCTACGATTTAGAAATGATGCGACAGACGGGCTACTGTTTTGGTATCGAAAACTACTCTTCGCATTTGGATTTTCGTAAACCGGGTCAGCCGCCACATTCACTCGTCAACTATTTTAAGAGCAAGGGAGAGTTCCTTACGATTGTCGACGAGTCACACATTACGCTTTCGCAGATTCGCGGAATGTTTAATGGCGATCATTCTCGAAAATCAACTCTGGTGAAATTCGGATGGCGTTTACCGTCCGCCATTGATAACCGCCCACTTCGCTACGATGAGTTTAAGAAATTAATCCAAAAAACGGTGTATGTGTCGGCAACTCCTGGAGCGGTAGAGTTAAAAATGGCGGGGGAACAGAACGTCACCGAGCAGGTGGTGCGGCCAACGGGATTACTGGATCCAACGGTGGAAATTGTAGCAACCGAAAATCAGATTGAGCACTTACTTGACCGGATGCGCGACCGTATCGCCGCTGGAGAGCGCGTTATTGTGACGACATTGACCAAACGCATGGCCGAAGACCTATCCGAGCATTTGGCCGCAAATAAAATCAAGACAAACTATCTGCACTCCGAAATTAAAACACTCGATCGCCTGAAGATTCTTAAGGATTTTCGCATTGGCCTCTACGATGTGCTCGTTGGAGTAAATCTTTTGCGCGAAGGGTTAGATATACCCGAAGTATCACTCATTGCGATTATGGATGCCGACAAAGAGGGTTTTTTGCGCAACGCTACGACACTCATTCAAACCATGGGACGTGCGGCACGCAATGTGAATGGGCATGTTATTTTATACGCCGATAAGGTTACTCGCTCTATGCAAACAGCTATTGATGAGACCAATCGTCGTCGCGAAAAGCAGGTTATCTATAATACCGAGCGGGGAATCGTGCCCGAGACCATTAAGAAGTCTATCGGAGACAGCTTTAGTTTACCGGTTTCAAAATCTCAATCGTACTCGCGTAAAGAAGTGGACCGTGATGGGAGCGCTATTGTGGGTATTGGGCGCAAAGCAAATCATATTGCGCAACTCAACAAGCTTATGGAGCGTGCAATCCGCAAGCTCGATTATGAGCAAGCCCTGCTCATGCGCGAGCAAATCCAAAAAATTAAGCACCAACCAAGTTAACCAGCTGATCGTGTTCTGTTCCGCTCCGGTCCGCCCGAATGACAGTCGGGCGGACACCCCCATCTCCATCCTCTCTCCTACCCCTAGCACCTCTCTCTGTCAGTTCGCATAGAGTACTGCAGTCTGTCCGCATCACAGCCGAAGCATCCGAATCTCCGCATTCCAACGGCTCACATAGTGAGCCGTTGTCGGTGCTCCGGCCCGCCTAGCCGGCGAGGCTGGTCATGCGGATGCTCGGCGATGCGGACAACGACTGCGATTTGTATGTGCGAACCCGCATACTATACAGAGAGAAATGCTAGGGGTACTCGACGGATGTCGTAGAGAAGACAGAACTAAGCGGGTCCATAACAGCGGGAAATAGCGAGATATTGACTTTTATATAAAACAAGAGTATAATAAATAGACAAGGTACTGGTACCTTCACAACTCGTCGGAGGACGAAGAAATGAATCCAAAAGTGCAGTCGTTGCTGTCAGCCCTGATGGGCTTGATTATCGGGACGTCGGTCATGCTGATTCTGGGGTACGAGAGTGCTATCAGTTTGCTGGCCGGTCTTGTGCTGGGGTGTCTCATTGGCTACATTGCCTACGAGCCGATTGAATTCTGGCTCGCGCTCAAGCGGGAGTGGGCGAGAACGCAATTCCCGAAACTTCACACCATCGCGCTTCTTATCCTGCTTTGTAAAGGACTTCGTGCCTTTGCAAAAGGATTTGCGTATCTCCTTCTTGATTTGGGAGAGCTGACTTTGATGGTGATTACTGGGGTCTGCCGCTCGGGGCGCATGATCGCGATGGCGTCTATCGCGATTGCTATGCTCGTTGGGTACTCGACCCAGAGCATCGGCATTAGCTTGGTCGCCCTAGTAAGCTCGCTTGCACTGCAATGGGCGATACACGGCTTGGTCCTCAAGCAGGACCTCAAGCGGAAGAATTCTGAATGGTCCCTATGCTAGCTGGTCTAGTCCGTCACACGTCCCACTTCGGTGGGGCGTTTTCTTTGGGGATATTTGCAAAGTGAGAAGAGTTGCTCTAGTATAAGTACTATGCTGACTATCGATGAATTAGGACAGACCGTGGACGGACTCGCCACAACCGTGGACGGACTCGCCACAAAAGTGGACGGCCTTGAAACAACCGTGGACGGACTCGCCACAAAAGTGGACGGCCTTGAAACAAAAGTGGACGGACTCGCCACAAAAGTGGACGGCCTTGAAACAAAAGTGGACGGACTCGCCACAAAAGTGGACGGCCTTGAAACAAAAGTGGACGGACTCGCCACAACCGTGGACGAGCTGGCACGGATTACGCAAGAACAATTTATGGAGCAAGCTAAATCAGTCGACAAACGCTTTGACGCAGTCGACAAGCGTTTTGATCGTCTTGAATTGGGGGTTCAGAAAATTCTTGATGTAGTACTCGACAACCCATCACAGAAAGCATTTGAGAAGGTTGTTCGCAAAGTCGACGATCATGACGGTCGCATTTCTGCGGTTGAGCGTACATTGAAGACTCTTTAGAGGTTGTTTGAGATACTTGCTAAAATGGCAAGTTCCTGTACCATACTTCAGCAATGCCAAACACTAAATCAGCTGAAAAAGCACTACGTCAAAGTCGCAAGCGTCGCGCACGTAATTTGTCGCGCAAAACCTCCTATAAGGATATTGTTAAAGAATTCCGCAAGACTGCTCCAACCGACCCCAAAACTGCTTTAACCATGATGGCAAAACTTCAGCAACAGCTCGATAAGGCCGCTAAAACTGGTATTATCAAGAAAAATAAAGCATCTCGTCTGAAGTCAAAGGCCGCAAAGCTTCTCGCAAAATCCTCGAAGTAACCACACGCTCCGCACGGGGCGTTGTGCTGTAGTTGCCTTGGTGTATCAAGGTGGTACCATGATGCAAACATGGCGCAATCATCGGTGTTCAAAAAGAACCCTATTGTAATCGTTGGCAACTTTATTGCGTTGCAATTCGCAACCGCGGGGCTCTACGCACTTGCGGCATCTCTGGCGTACTACGCGCAAATCTGGCGCTCGTTGCCATTTCTTCGCGATGTCGATTTTTCCATCGCACAAACAATTTTTATATTTTTAGGCGAGGTTGGACTGATACTGTATATGTTCTTGTCGTGGTATCGCCAGACCATTCGGCTTACCGATTCGCAACTTATGTATGATCATGGACTTTTCATGCGTTCGCGCACAGTTATTGCACTTTCACAAATTGCCACGGTTACTTTTCGACAAAGTCTCTTGGGGCGGCTCACACACTACGGACGTATCGACGTTAAAGATGCCCGTGGAGCGTTACTCTTGCGTTTATCGAGCATGCCGGAGCCACAGGAGTTTGTAGACGATGTTATGCGTCGCAAGGGGCACATCACGCATGAAGACGCTGTCGAGCCACGAGAATTAATCATCACAGCTGAACACGAACGTCTGGAGCGAAAGAGTACCTTACGGTGGGATTTAAAATCAAACGTAATTAATAAAACTCTCGAGAAGGCAACGATGAAAACGGTGGCGGCCTTTATGAACTCACATGGCGGACATCTTCTCTTGGGTGTTGGCGATGCGGGGGAGGCGATTGGCCTCGAATCTGATTTTGCAACACTCTCGCGACGCGACGCGGATGGTTTCGAGAATCATTTTACCAATGTTCTCTCTTCCATGATAGGGCCAGCATTTCGTTCGTATGTACACCTGAAGCCATTTACCCATGAGGGGAAGGAGTGTATGCTCGTATCCGTGAGTCCAGCGGATCGGCCTGCATACCTGCGCGAGCAAGACCGTGAAGAATTCTATATCCGCACCGGCAATGGTTCCACGGCACTGCGCATGTCCGAAACTCAAGCATACATCGCGTCGCGATTTAGTATAAAATAATAACACCACACATTTATGAGTGTCACCAAGAGTATTTTCTTAGGAGTAGCATTGTTAGCAATCGTTATTGCGGGAGCTCTATGGGCACAAAGTCGTCAAACACCGTTGAGTACCTCGGAGCCCTCCAGCACCGCATCGCCCATCGCGTCAGCGTCCAGTCAGCCCAGCGTTTCACCCGTATCAAGCAACAAAAATAATATGCATGAGATTACCATTATCACGAATGTTGGAGATATCACTTTTCAAACCTATGATGCCGACGCGCCTAAGGCGGTCGATAATTTTGTGACACTCGCCAGTAAGGGGTTTTACAAAGACGTTATTTTTCATCGTGTCATCGAAGGATTTATGATTCAGGGAGGAGATCCAACGGGTACTGGTTCTGGTGGTCCGGGGTATAAGTTCGATGATGAGCTCACTGCTGGTACGGAGTCCGCACAACGTGGGTATATTGCTGGCACTGTGGCCATGGCAAATTCGGGGCCCAACACCAATGGGAGTCAGTTCTTTATTATGCACAAAGATTATCCATTACCCCATAGCTATACAATCTTTGGTCACGTAGTTGCCGGACAAGATGTTGTTGATAAGATTGCAATGACGAAGACCGATACAAATGATCGGCCACTTTCTCCAGTTGTCATCAAGAAAGTGACGGTCAAAGATCTTTCAAAATAGTCCAAAGGAGGCAACGTGAAACGAGCCCTGTTTTTGGTTATAGGTATATTACTGTTCTCTACAGCAGATGGTCCACCTAAACGCGAAGATTCAATTTCTCCCGTTTACTTCTTCAATGGAGCGTTGGTGCTCCTATCTCCTAATGAGCAGATCTGGGTTGAACTGTGGCTTGGAGGGTATCGATCGGCGCGGGAACGTTTTACTGAACCCGCATCACCGAAGCTTGACCAGCTGTATCGTGGTGTACTTCGAGATATAGGAGCGTGGAAATTCACCTTTACCGAGCCGACCTTATCTCAAACAACAAATAGCTCGCATTGGTTTGTTTTTAATTCCTACAGTGTAATCTACGGGCGCTATTTTTCAGAGTTAAATCACATTCTGGTAAATCAAGAGGTTGCGAGAACAATGACCCCGATTGAGCTAAGAGTACTGTTGGCTCACGAAGTGGGTCACAGTATTGATATTCAGACGAATCGCAAAGGGCATTGGATTTTTGTTCAAGAGGTACAGGATTATGGTAAACAAGCATTCGCTGATTATATTGCACGCCTGATTATTGGTGGGGATGCCGTAGAAGCATTTGAAAAAAAATACGTCGGAGCTCCACAACCATAACGGCTTTCTTCGGAGGCCGTTTTCTTTTTCTCTACGGACGGTATGATAGAGGAATGCACGGCTTGAATGCACAAGAATTACAAATCTTTCGAAAACTTTCGACCCCAAAAAAGATTCAGGATTTTTTAGAAACGCTTCCCTATAGTTTTGATTCGGAACGAGACATGTTGCGCTCTGTGCGCAGAGTACTGCGAGAAAAAACAGCGCATTGCATCGAAGGGGCGCTTCTCGCCGCCACGGCGTTGGCTGTGCATGGACAGCGACCACTGCTGTTAGATTTACGCTCAGTCCCTGAAGATTTAGATCATGTTGTTGCACTCTATCGCGTGGGTGGGCTCTGGGGAGCTTTATCAAAAACGAATCATGCGGTACTCCGATTCCGTGAGCCAGTGTATCGCTCGGTGCGTGAACTGGCGATGTCATATTTTCATGAGTACTTTCTCGATGATGGGCGAAAAACGATGATTGATTACTCGGACCCTTTCGATGTGATGCGACGTTGCGGAACTGACTGGCTCACAAGTGAAGAGGATATTTGGCATGTTGCTGAAGCGCTCGACGAGAGTCGCCATCGTCCAATTTTTCTCCCGACGCACCGGCGAAATTTGCGGAGAGCAGACGAGATTGAGATTGCGGCAGGGAAGCTCACGGTGTATCAAAAACCTCGTAGGTAGCTTATCAACAGCGACATTCTCAACTTCCCCTATATGATGAGCACATGAGCGTGTTTTTATCCGAACAACGACAGTACCATCGCCCTCTGGGAATGGTCGTAGTGGTGGCTGGTCTGATTGCAGGTTCGATTTATTTTGGCGGTATTATCCGGGGTGCGCTTACTGCTTCACAGCTCGATGCGGTTACGAGTCGCAATGCCACTTCTTCATCCTCTGTGCGTGAAACGATTTTTCCTGAACCATTAACTTTTGATGAGGAAGGATTTGTTATGGCAGTCTTGGCCGGCGGACGAGGCGTGGGCGTTCGTCTGCGTGGCAATCGTGGATATATTCAAGCGTATGCTCCTGCTGGCGAAAATGTACCCGTTACCGAAGGTTCGGTGCGAATTAAGGGAAAACTCACCGAAGTTAGTTGTGCGTACGTGAACACACTCTTTGAAGGACAGTGCACGCCGACTGTTCAGATTGAGTCGATTGAAAAGTTGCCAATTCAAATCTTGCAGTAGGGAAAAAATAATTATGATTAATTATGAACATTTTTCTGCAATGGAGTTGCGCGTCGCTACGGTTATTACCGCAGAGCGTGTTGAGGGGAGCGAAAAGCTCTTAAAGCTCCAGCTTGATTTGGGCGAGCGGGACGCGACAGGCCTGCCTGCCGGCCCGCTTCGCCCGCCTAGACTCGGCGAGGCTGGCCGAAGCTTCAGCGAGGCGAGTAGGCAGGTTATTGCAGGGATTGGCAAAGCGTATACTCCCGAAGAGCTGGTGGGCACACAAATTATTATTGTCGCCAATCTCGAGCCACGCAGTCTCATGGGACAACAGTCTAACGGCATGCTCCTTGCCGCACGCGACCAGTCCGAAGTTCCCGTGCTCTTACGTCCCCAGCGCACTGTCTCCGCTGGAAGCAAGATTAACTAACAATCCTCGCCTCCCTCTCCTTTCCCTCTGCGCTCATCGCAGACACATACCCCCGTACTATTCTTAGGGGAGGTGCGGGGAGGTGCTCTCGAAGTCACAAATACGTAATCTCAAGCGCCACAGTATGCGAGTGAGCACAGATAAGATGGCATTCGTTGCTGAACATCGGGGAGCATCCGCATGACCGGAGAACCGACAACGGCTCACGCAGTGAGCCGTTGGAATGCGGACCTGCCTGCCTTGCCTAGACGCAAGTCGAGGCGGGCAGGGATTCGGATGCTTCCCCAGATGTGAGCAGAATGCCACTCCAATGCTCACTGGTGCTTGAGGTTATGTATTTGTATCGTAGAGAGCACAGAGTGACTACTTCAATTTCTCGGCTAGCTCCGGAAACGGGACTTCTTCTTGCGTGCGTGCGCTCATGTCTTTGAGTTGCGCAACACCGCGTTCGCGTTCGTTGGCGCCGATAATGATGACGAAGGGAAATCCACCTTTTACTGCCCATGAGAGTTGGCCTTTGAGGTTTTCGTCGTGCCCGAGGTAGAGCGAGGCGCTGACGCCAGAAGAACGCAAATCAGCCACGATTCCAAGCACGGTGGAACGAGAGGAGGTGTCAAAATCGAGTACCGCGACTTTCGCGGGTGCGGTTTCACGTTTGGCGAGTCCGAGCTCATCAAGCGCGGCAATCAGACGATCGATGCCTACTGAAAGCCCCACGCCAGCCAGCTGGAGTGGAGAGAAGCGAGATACGAGGTCATCATAGCGACCACCACCGCACATCGAGCCATACTGTGGCAGAGCCGAGAGCGTTGTTTCAAAGACCGTGCCCGTGTAGTAGCCCAGACCGCGCGCTACGGAGAGGTCGAGCGTCCACGCACTGCGTGGCACCTGAAGAGAGTCCAGATTTGTGATGAGTTCGCGCAGTTCTTTGATTCCTTGCTGTGCAATCGTGCCAAACTTCAGCAAACTATCGGCGCTGTCTAAAAGAAGTTCTGGCGTTTCTCCCTTGAGGTCGAGAAATTCCTGAATTGCATCGATTTGTTGCGAATCCAAACCAACTTTGTCTGCGAGTTCTGTCGCAACTGCTGGCCACTGCTGTTTTTCAAGTTTGTCGATTGCGCGCAGTACCTGCGGTGTTTTTGTTGCATCAAATTGCAAAAAATCAGCGAGCCCATTCAATACTTTTCGATTGGAAAGCCGAATACGCACGCTTTGAGCAAGTCCGAGCTCGGAAAAGACTGCGTAGACGAGCGAAATAATTTGGGCGTCAGCAACCATCGAGGTGGAACCTATGATATCGGCGTCACATTGTACGAATTCACGATACCTCCCAGCTTGCGGGTGCTCTCCTCGCCAGACTTTACCGATGTGATAGCGCAAAAAGGGGAACTGTAAATCATCAGCATGGGCTGCGACGTAGCGTGCCAGCGGGACGGTAAGGTCAAAACGCAGAGCGAGGGGCTCGTCGTCTTCGGTAATGCGCGCACGATAGATATTTTTTGAAAATCCTTCATCTCCGCCCGTCAGTACCTCGGGGCGTTCGAGTGCTGGGGTATCAATTTGTGCAAATCCTGCACGCGCAAAGACTCCTGCGATGCGATTCATCATGTCTTGACGCATCGCAGTATCGGCGGGGAGAGAGTCGCGAAATCCCGAAGGAGGTTGGGGGTTGATTCGATCACTCATAGTAGTCGCATTGTACAGCGTTTCTTTTGTTCTGTCATTCCACATTTTTCTTATTGTTTCTTTTTTTGGTGTGCTATGCTGGTCTCTACCGTATGCTGGCCAATAAAAACAGACAACTCTCTATTATTGTACTGACGGTATTTTTGGACCTTGTCGGTTTAAGTCTCGTCATTCCAGTCGCCGCTCCGCTCTTTTTGGGCACAAGTACAGCGCTTTTCGCCGAAGGTACGCTCCTCTCATATCGCACATTCATTGCAGGTCTCCTGTTGGGGGCTGGGCCAGTGATTCAATTTTTTCTTGCGCCACTTTTGGGTGCATATGCGGACCGTGCAGGTCGTAAGCCCGTTTTAATTCTTTCAGTACTGGGCAATGCGTTGGGTCACGCACTTTTTGGCGTTGCCGTTCTTACCAGTCAACTCTGGCTTTTATTCGTCAGTCGAATGCTGGCAGGCCTTGGTTCAGCAAATATTTCCGCTGCCAATTCCGCGGTTGCTGATATTTCAACGAGCGAAGATAAAGTTCGCAATTTTGGACTTGTTGGCATGGGACTTGGCCTCGGATTTATTTTCGGACCCTATTTAGGGGGATTGCTCTCAAATTCTGAATCTGTTGCTTGGTTTAACTTAGCAACACCACTGTGGGCTGGAGCAATTCTTTCTCTTGCTAATGCGCTTATTATCTGGCTCTTCTTTGCGGAAACATTGCGAGTTCCTATTCGAACCCCCATGAATGCATGGACGGGTCTCCATAATCTTGCGCGAGCATTCGGAATGCCGCGTATGCGCGCTATCTACTTCGTGAGTCTCTGTATGGGGTTTGGATATAATTTCTTTGTTCAGTTTTTTTCGATATTTCTCTTCGCTCGATTTGAATTTACAACATCCCAGATTGGCGCACTGTTCGCTTATTTTGGTATTTGGACAGCTTTTACCCAGGGTATCCTAGCTCGATATATTTCTCGCGTGGTCCCAGCTCGTACAGTCGTGCGCTGGGCTCCTCTGGGAGCAGTGATTATACTCTTGATTCTTGCGCGCGTGACACAAGTGCAGACTGTATATTTGCTCTTGCCATTGGTCGCTATGTTTTATGGTGTGAATGGCCCCAATATCACCTCAATTATTTCTGATCTTGCCGACAAGCAATCGCAAGGGGAAGCACTTGGTATTGATCGCGCCATGTCTGCCTTGAGTTTTGGTATTCCGCCCATTCTTTCGGGATGGGCAGTCGGTATTAGCGTTTCGATGCCCATGATTTTTGCGGCTTTCTTTATCTTTGTTGCGTGGTTTACGTTTGTGAAGTTTGTTCCTCGAGGGAGCACCGAAATATTTCATGGAGTTTCATAATGCTCGTGGTATACTAGAGGTATGTTTAGTTCGACGCTTCTCCTCGTAGCTCTGGTGATTTTTTGGTATATGCTCGCGCTGTTTTTTGTGGCTCTCTCGCGCAAGAACAATGCCGTTGTTGATGGTGCATGGGGGCCTGGATTTTTACTCGCGATGCTGGCGACCCTGTTGTGGCAACGTCCGACAGGTGTGCTCGCATTTGTGGCTACTGGTCTGGTGGCGCTCTGGGCAATTCGCTTAGGGGTACATATCTTGTCTCGAAACTGGGACAAAAAAGAAGACTGGCGGTATGCCAAATGGCGCAAAGAGTGGGGTGCGCTTTTTGTGGTGAGGGCGTTTGCCCAGGTTTTCTTACTCCAGGGTTTTTTGATGATTCTCGTTGCGCTTCCTGCGCTGTGGATGGCGACGTTTGGTGGAGTACTCACTGCGATGGTAAATATTGGAGTGCTCGTGTGGGCGTTCGGTTTCTTCTGGGAGGCGATGGGTGATCATCAACTTTCCGTCTTCCTAAAAAATCCAGCGAATCGCGGTCGGGTGATGCAATCAGGATTATGGAAATTTTCACGTCATCCTAATTATTTTGGCGAGATAATCCAATGGTGGGGGATGTGGCTCATGGCAGTATCGGTTCCTGGTGGATGGCTGACTATTATTGGCCCGCTTACTATTACGTTCTTAATTACAAAAGTTTCCGGAGTTCCCATGCTTGAAAAGAAACAGATGCAAAATCCCGAATTTCGTGAGTATGCACAGCGCACGCCATCGCTCATACCTGCATTTCTCAAAAAATAAAAAACCCTACCGCGGGATTCGCGATAGGGTGGGGCGTTACTGCTGGGGAGTCGGAGAAGGCGTTGCCTTCTCTTTCATGATGTATCGTATTCCTCCTCCTTCACTCTCTGGGATATTGATGATGTATCCTTCGCCCAGCTCGCGAAGAGGGGTCGGACTCCACACAGGTGTCGGGAGTGGCGGGGGCACAATTGCAACCTCTGTGACCGGTGGAGACGGCTTCGCGAGCGGTTCTTGCGCCATGATGGTCATCGCAAACGCTTCGGTCTCAACAGCGATGAGGGGTTGGCGCGTCAGCGTGTGAAACCCTGGCTTGTTGTAGCACTCGAATCGTCCCGTTGCCTTGTCGAGTGCAACCCAGATAAGTGCGTCACTCGTGACAGGGTCAAAAAATATTGGCCTTGGCTCGGTAGTTTTATCGCAGGGGATAAACTTCGGACCCGCAATGAGGTTAATAGCCGTTGCTCCTTGCTTATCAACAGTAACCTGCGCATTGGCACTTGCGGTTGAAGTGTTCGGCCAGATTGCCCTGTAGCCTCCGATGAACAAGAGAATTACTCCAAGTCCAGCGAAGAAGGCACCACCTGGTGTGTCTGCCGATGCAAGCCACCCACCTCCAATAAGAAAGACGATGCCGATACTGAGAAGCCAGAATGCGGGTTGAACAGTAATGAGGCTGAATCGAACATTTGCTGATCCGAGAAACAAAGCTACCATCACACCAAGGAGGCCGATAGTTAGAAGTCCGCCGATAAACTTAGACATGGGTATTCCTATTTGTTTGTTGTTCGAGTCCAGGGGAAGAGAGTTTCTGCCACTGAATCGAGTAAGCCCTTACGAGGCATTGGGGGATTTGGTTGGAGGATTGCAAGCATAGTGCGTGCATCCTCGTGGCACAGAGATGAAAGCACGAGTAGTTGCTCTGTCGTTGAGCAGAGCATTTGCTCGCGCATTTGGCGTTGTTCGTCTGGCGTCATGGCTCGATAACTTTCCAAGAGCTTCGTACGCGTGGATTCATCAGCGTTCCACAACGCATCCAGTGCCCCCAAGGCACTGGTAGTGCCAGGGTCTTTCTTCGTTTTCTGTTGGAGTGCCGCCAGAATACGTTTTGCCTCTTCACGAATGGTATCGTTCGTGATTTCATGGGCGAAATTCTTCAGAGGGGTGAGCGTTCCGCTCAATTGTTGCTGGACGAGTCGAGAAGCCAGAAGTGTCGCGGTGACTAACGCTACGCGTCCACGCATACTTTCGGGCAAGACGCTTTTTTGTTCGATAAACTGATGGAGGCGGTCATAGAGACCGCCTGGCATATCGAGCCCAATGGTGGTCGCATCTGCGGCCAAATCGGAGAGAAGTTGGGGAACGGAAACGCGTACAGGCATTGAATGTACCTCCAGTATTGTTAGAGAGCTTAGCTGGTGATTATATTACCACGTTTATTGTATTAGTGTCAATGGATTCCTCTTGTGGGATTTGGTGCATTCGTTATACTGAAAAATAAATACTAACGTTATATCTATGATTAAAATCGGAGAAAAAGCACCAGAGTTCGCACATGTTACTGCCTATCAAAGCGGGCAGTTCACATCGGTGAGTCTTTCGGATTATAAGGACAAGTGGGTTGTTCTCTTTTTCTATCCGCGGGATTTTACATTTATTTGTCCCACGGAAATTCGTGAATTTGCCCGATTGCAGTCTGAATTCAAAAAATGTGGATGCGTGGTTCTCGGGGCGAGCACCGATAGTGAGCACAGCCACAAAGCATGGTTTGAACGTGATTTACCCGAAGTAACCTACCCGATTCTTGCCGACACCACCCAGCAGGTGAGTCGAGATTATAATGTGTTAGGTTCTGATGGCGCCAGCCAGCGGGGGACATTCATTATTGACCCCGATGGAATCCTTCGCTGGATGGTTGTTTCAGATAATTCGGTGGGCCGTTCGGTCACTGAAACGGTTCGCGCCCTGCAGGCACTCCAAACCGGTAATCTTTGTCCCGTTGAGTGGGCGCCAGGAGCCACTTTTGTGGGGCATGCTAAGAAAGTCTCGAAAGGGAAAAAGCGCTCGAAATAGAGCGCCCGCTTGCTCGTGCTGATAGACGTGCTACAATAGGCACATGGAACGAAATAACACTGCACGCGACGTTTTTATGTATTTATTGGTAGTTATTGTCCTCGCCATGAGCGCGGTCAATTTAGGTACGCTCCTCTTTCAGTATGTGAATGTGTATGTGCCCGACCTTGCAATCACGCAATGCTCTGGAACCTCATGTGCTGGCAGCATTCGCTGGGCGCTGGCGTCATTGATTGTTGTTTTCCCCATCCTCTTGTGGGCTTGGCGTTTTCTCCAAAACGATATCAAAAATAATCCCGAAAAAGTGCAAGCTCGGGTACGTCGGTGGTTATTGTATTTCACGCTTTTCGTAGCTGGAGTCACTATTATCGGCGACGCGGTGTCGCTCATTTTTAGCTGGCTTCAAGGTGAGCTTACCGTGCAGTTTCTGCTGAAGGTGCTCATCGTTCTCTATATCTCGGGTACTCTGTTTTTCTACTTCCTGCGCGCGCTCCATCCAAAAGAGGGAAGCACAGCGAAGGTTGTTGGCCGCTTCGCGATAGGTGTTGTGGTGACTGCGGTAGTCGTCGGCTTCGTTACCTCTGGCTCACCGTTTCGTGCTCGTCTCGAGCGACTCGATTCACAGCGAGTGAGTGATTTGCAGTCCATTCAAAATCAAATCGTATATTCGTATTGGATGCCAAAGGGTGTTCTTCCTGCGACCCTTGCTGATTTGACCGATTCCATCAATGGGTACGTTGTACCTGTGGATCCCCAAACAAAAGAGTCCTACGAGTACATCAGAAAAGGGGATCGAGCATTCGCACTTTGCGCTACTTTTACCGGGGAATATCAATTCGACAATGGGCAGACTCGCATGGTAACGCCAGCAGGTCTGGATGGCATAAATGATAGCTGGCTTCACGGAGCTGGACTCGTCTGTTTTGAGAGAACCATTGATCCTCAACTGTATCCGATAAAGCAACTTCAGTAGGTATGATAAAAGGGTTTTTCATCGGTGCTTTTGTTGTGGTACTTGTGGGAGCAACCGGCTGGCTCTGGTACTCTCGAGTATTTATCACAAACGCAACAACTGCATCAATTATCGATATAACAAATGGGACCAGCACTCCCACGCCGTCGGTAGGTGAGGTCGCTTTGCAGGATTTCAAAAAAATAATGAACCCATCGAGCGATGCTCAATCGCCAGCATCTGCGCAGACTCACACTCTCGAGGGAGGATTAAAAGTAACGGACACAAAAATAGGAACAGGAGCGCAAGCTGTGGAGGGGCTTGCCGTCGCAGTTCATTATACGGGACGATTAGCAGACGGCACCGTGTTTGATAGTTCAGTGAGCCGAGGAAAGCCGTTTGAATTTGTTCTTGGCAAAGGCATGGTGATTCGTGGCTGGGACATTGGCGTACAGGGCATGAAAGTGGGCGGGAAGAGAACCTTGGTTATTCCACCCGCACTGGCCTATGGAGAGGCGGGGGCTGGGGGAGTCATACCTCCAAATGCCACGCTTACATTTGACGTGGAATTACTCGCGGTGCAATCTGTCGAAAATCCGCAATAGTGAAATTACGACACATTGTCCAGTATCTTGAGTGGGGTATAGTAAACCTTCATAAATTTTGCTTGAGTTGACAAGCTGTGGATAACTTTTTATAAACACATAGGAAACTGGGTGTTTCGCGATGTAAGTACCCTTAGCTTTTGCTGGCCTTGGTATGGTGACCTATAGCAGAGAGGCATACCTCACGCACGTATGGCATAGAACTCATAACGCAGGCGTGCACTCAAAAGCCCTCACCTCCTCTCCCCTATCAGGGGGTTATTTTTTATTAATTTTTACTTATTCGTATTCGCTCATACTCGGTTAGCCGGATTCTTGTAATGTCGCATAATGTAAAGATAGGGAATTCGTTTGTACTCATGCTGTAAATCTGTTAGCGTAAGCGCCATGAAATTCCGACCAGCATGGACCATGGGAGCGGTAGTACTTCTAGTGGGCGCTACACTTGTTGCGATTCGCTACATTGATCGAATCCCCTCTGGTCGCTTAGCGTCATTATTAGGTATCACTGTTACGGTGAGTGATATAAAGGCAACGCCATCATCTTCGCCCCGTGCTACTCCTGTGGGGGGCGATCAATCTGCTCTCTTAGGCTCTGTCGTGGTCCAAACATTTCGTGGTTCATTTTTAGTGCGTCAAGGACCAGGTACCGCAGTGTCTGCTGATGGACTTATTCTTACCACCACGGTGACTGCTCCCTATGGTTCAGGTGAGTATGTGTATCAAGTTGCAACTTCACGTGGCCAAGTATTGCGTGCACAACGCGTAGCGAACGATTCGGGTTTAGGGCTCGTTCTTTTAAAAGCCGAAAGAGCTGAATTTAATGCAGTGCTCTTTGATGGAGAAACTTCACCTCTTTTTGCTGGCCAACAGCTCGAAGCTATCTCCGCACAAGTTCTTGTTTCAACGTTTACGAGTCAGCGCTTACCTTTGTGGGTTGTCGCTGTAATTCGTGATACTCGAGTTGAGATTTCTGTGGACAAAAGTTTTGGAACTTTGTTTAATGGTGCTCGAATAATTGACCAATCTGGCAGGTCAGTTGGGCTTTTGAGATTCAGTCCCGGCCCTGTGTTCCAAGGTGCTACACCTATCAATGCTTTTATCAATTCATATCTCAAACGCGAAGTTAAACCATAATGCATTGTCATGGATAGTACCTTAGAGCGACAAGCAATTCGAGTAGCAGTTGCGCTTGCAGCATCATCTACACACGGGAAAACCGCCGAAGCTATTTCTGACGTCCGAGATGAATCAACCCATCTCATGTCGTTGTGTATGCAAGAAGATACAACTCCTCATCAGCTTTGTGCGTGGTGCGACGATGTCACAGCGCTTATTGAACGGCTTGTGGCGAGCGATGCTTTTGATCGGGGGCATGCACTCAATGCCATAGCGGGGATATTACGACTCCGACTCACCGTGATTCGGCTGGTTCAAGAAATTGATGAGCGCACAGCAAAAAAATCAGGTACTGCATCTGGGGAACATACAGCGCAGGTACTTGCGCCCGAACCGCAAGTGATTGTACTGACTGACAATGCCCAGAAAGTACTTGAATATATACAGAGTAATCCGGGTGTTCGCACAAAAGAGTTAGTCGAAAGTTTTGCAAAAACTTTTTCACCGCGAAGTACGAAGCGGTACATCGCAGAGCTTCTCGAGGCAAAAGTTGTTCGCCGGAAAGAGCTAGAAGGTCGCGGGGTAGTTTATATCGCACGAAGTTAGTTGACACCGCACAGCCGTTTGCTATAACGCCACAAACAGAAGAAGCGTGTGCGTTGATACCCTGCCGTGACCGTCGTCGTGGACCGTTATCCCTCCTCGGTTCACCATGACAATAAGGTCATGGCAGGATATCAGCGTATTCTCGCTCTCTAATCTCTTCCCACGATGACAGCTGGTAAAACAGTTATTGCAGGAGTTTTCGTAGCTATAGTGGTATATGTCGTGGCCAGCAATACGGACAAGATTTTTCGCTCGGATTCAGGTACGGCAACCATTGGTGCCACGGTGGTGGCACCAAGTTTGGCACCAAGTGCCAAAAATATGCCACTTGGTGCCAAAAAATCTGGCACCAACTTGGCACCAAGTGCCACGGGTTTGGCACCAAGTGCCAAACCAGCTGTCACCTCCGTGGCACCAATAATTCCCCGCATTATTACAGTAGTTTCATCAAGTCAGCCTCTTATTGCTTCTGTTCTCCCCAGCACTACGGTTATCCCACGAGTATCTGCAGTCCCCACTCCAACTCCAACCCCTTCCCCAACACCTATCTCGCTAACGCCTGACCCAACCCCTTCCCCAACCCCAACTCCGACCCCGACACCACCTGCGGGTTCACCGCGCGTTGTGATAAACGAAATCGCCTGGGCAGGAACTGTTGCGAGTCAATATGGCGAATGGTTCGAGCTATACAATGCAGGCGATAGCGATATCGACCTGACTGACTGGGGACTCTATAAGCTGAAAACCGACGGTACGATGATAAAAGTCATATCCTTGACGGGCAAAATTGTGGCTGGAGACTACTTCCTGGTTGAACGATATACAGCCAGCAGTCCTGACCCGATAGACATTCAGGCGGATATTCAGGGAAATCCGGCGGGGAAATTCGGCGATTCCGGCCTTTCTAATACATATGAGCACCTGGGCTTGCTTGACTCATCAAAAGCAATTGTCGATGAAACGGCTTTGTGCCTGAATAGTCAGGGAAATCCGAAGTGGTGTGGTGGTCTTGCGGCACCGTCGTATTCGACAATGGAGCGCCTGAATCCTTTTGGAGTAGGTTCCGACCCGGCCAATTGGGCAACCTGGGGGACGGTTCCAGATGCACAGGGCAATGTGAACTCGACCGGGCTGGATGCCGCCGATAACCCCATCCGAGGGACTCCGAAGTTCAAAAATAGCGTGACCCCATAAAAGTCACTTTTCTGGATTCTCGAATTATCCACAAAATGGCTATTGTTGCCTTTGTGGGTTCGGATATAATGATTTTGTTACCTCGGTTCACGGTAGGTTCGTGGATTTCAGAAGTTCAGGAAAGTATTGACTTTCCTTGCCTATCTGCTATCTTGGGGGCTATTGCTTAGAGAGTGCAATACCGCGGTAAAAGTTCCCTTCAAACCCTTGACAGGTCACCAAGAAGCCGTTTTGGCTTGATTTTGGTGCTTGAGCTTTCGATCTTTGTGGCTACGGGCCTTGAAGATGGACAGCCCAGGAAAGAACATTGAAAACAAAGGATTAAGAAAGATCATCATGTTGCAAATGTTGCATGACTGAATATGGAAGCGAAAGAACCCTTTACAGAGTCACCAGAACGGGTCTTGAAAGTAATTTCAGCGAGGAGACCGATACTCCTTTTGGTCGAGATAGGAGCATTCGAAACCATATACGAAAGTGTATGGCCTGCGCACCTGTCTGGCGTAGCCAGACAAGGAACAAGATCCAGTCATTCGGTCGAAAGGTCGCGTGGCGTATAAGCAGTTCAGCGATAGTTTAATACCCTCTTCCCCTCTCGTTGCTCGTCCCCCGGTAGGGAGGCGAGTTACTGAAGTGAGATGAGGTTTACCCTAAGATAATGTCTAATTCTATCAAGGGCTACGTCCGCAGAGTCGCGGCAAGCCTGACGATGGCGTCTACGGTGCTCTCTATGGCAGGCTTCGCAGCCTTCCCAGTAGTCGCACGCGCAGTCGCTCCAGCGGACTTTGGCCTCACCGAGGGCAATGTCATCCGCGCAACTGGCGATATCGATTTGTATATCGTCAATCAGATGGGCTTCAAACGCCTATTTGTAAATCCTGCAATCTTCAACCTCTACGGCCACCTCGGCTGGAACAAGGTCAAAGAAGTTGCTCCTTCTACCCGCGATGCGTTCAAGACCTCTGGTCTTTTCCGTGTTGATGGTGATACGAAGGTCTATGGTTTGGATGTCATTTCAGAAGACGTCGCAAACCTCCGTTGGGTAAACACCTCCGGTGAACAAGCTGTCATTGATCAACCAGATTTCTTTAACCGAGTCTTCGTTATCAATGCGCTTGAAAAGGCGTTGTACGGAACTGGCGCAGACTACACGTCTGTTCTCCAGGTCCCCGACTACAGCCGTGCCATAGTAAGTCAGGGTTCAGTGAGTGCCTCATTGGCATCCGACAACCCAGCAGCGGGAACAATCATTTCCGGTCAGGCAGCTGCCGACCTTGCTCACTTTTCCTTTAGTGGCAGTGGCGCGGTTACCACTCTCGTCCTGATGCGCACAGGCGTATCGTCCGATACGACCCTCTCAAATGTTTACCTGTACATGGGCTCCAAGCGTCTCACCGATGCTGCAGCAGTGTCCCAGGGCAAAATCACCTTCAGTGATTCAGCAGGTCTGTTCTCGGTGAACGGTTCCGCAAAAATCTCTGTCAAGGCCGATATCCTAACGGGCGTTTCTGGTCAGACCGTGGGTGTTTCATTGTTTAGCTTCAATAGCATCAGCTCGGCATTGTCCGGAAACATGTTTAGCATTGCCGCCGCTCCATCTGACTTCGGTACGGTTACACTTGGTGCTCCGACCCCATCAGCTGGTACCACGCTTGACCCACAAAACGATTACGTCATGTGGCAGAGCACGGCTACGATTGGTACGCATGATGCATGGCTCAAGTCATTACAGCTTCGCGTCATCGGTTCGGTACAGGCAGGTGACCTCCGCAACTTCCGTCTGTTCGCAGATGGAATCCAGGTTGGTTCTGCAGTATCGCAGACCGATGCTGGCGGGTATGTTGTCTTCGACATGAATGCAAGCCCCTATCTTTTGAAGGCGGGTGGCCGTGTCCTCAAGTTGGTCGGTGATGTGGTGGGTGGTTCCAACAGGAACTTCATCGTTTCACTTCGCCAGAAGCCAGACATTGCCGTTGTTGAGTCGCAGTACAACCAGCCAATGCTCCTAGGCACTGCTACCCCACTTACTGCGCCTACCCAGACGCTTGGTACAGAAGTACAGGCAATCAACGCTGGTACGCTGACAATCACGAAGAACACGACATCCCCATCGGGCGATGTTATCAAGGATTCAACCGGTACTCCCCTTGTAAGTTACAAGTTTGAAGCACGTGGTGAAAGTCTGAAGATTGAGAGCTTGGTCGCACAGTTCGTCCCAACGAACGATGCAACGCTTGGTTCCATCCGCAACGGTGCCATCTTCGTTGATGGTGCACAGGTTGGTTCCATCCAGAGTATTTCTTCTGTGTCCGCTGGTACTACCTTTAACCTTGGCTCTTCATTGGTCGTGGTTCCTGGTGCTCCTCGCACGGTTGAAGTTCGTGGTGATATCTACGACAACACTGGTACAAATAATATGTCTGATGGTGATACGTTCCACATGGACCTCATCGCCGGCGCATCAAATGTCCAGCGCTTGACGTCGCTTAACTACTTCTCCAGTTCAGCTCCAACGGTGGGCAACACAGTAACGGTTCGCACGGGTTCCTTCACAGCCGCAAAGTACACGGGCTATGCAAACCAGTCAGTCGTTACTCCGAAAACACAGTTTAAGCTTGGTCACTACACCTTGACGGCAGCTTCTTCAGAGGCAGTCAACGTCAACACTATCGTGCTTGACTTTGACGGAACCAATGATGGTGCTGTTGCTTCCAAGGCCGCAGATGTGTTCTTCCGCGTAACCAGTGATACTGGTTCAGTGGTGTACACCAGTCAGCCAAAGGCAACCGTTTCAACTGCCGCAAGTGCTTCATACTCGGTGAACTTCACCATTCCGGTGAACAAGGTTTACCAGGTTGAGGTCATCGGTAATTTGAACACGGTAGCTGGTACCGGAAAGACCTTGATTACCCACATGTTGGCATCTGGTCTCACGGTGAACTCCAGTACAACGGCAACGACCTCCGAGGTTGTTGGTCAGACGGTCACGACACAAACGGGCGTGTTGACGAAAGCCAACGGCTCGCTCCAGTCTGCTCGTTTGGCACGTGGTGGCGATACCGTCAATGGGTATGCCTTCACGCTCCAGCCAGCGTATGACGACTTCACGCTCGACGAAGTCTATGTAGACATCTCGAGTACCCTTGCTTCTTCCACAGGTGCAATTGCACAGCTCATCTTGAAAGATGGTGCTGGTAATGCTATTGGCAATCCAGCAAACATCAATGCCATCACGGGTTCGGCTTCGTTCACTGGTTTGAACAAGTTGCTCTCCCAGGCAGGGGGTACGCAAACCTTCAAGGTTGATGTTGTCCTTGCAGGTGTTGCCGGCTCAGGTGGCAACGATACACAGGGTAACGTCGTAGTTCGCTTGGATGGCTTGAAGTACCGCGATGGCTCTGGCAACATCACCACTCAAAACGGGTATGCTCCAGGAAGCTTCGGCGGTAACTCAATCATCTCGGTCGCTGGCTACCCAGTCTTTGCGAACCAGGCTTTGAGTACAACGCTCTTGTCTGCTGGTCAGAAAGAAATCTTCAATACGAAGGTCTTCTCTGTAGGCACAGGCGCGACGCTCAAGCGTTTGGTCTTCTCGATTGGTCGCACGAGTGGTGTACTCATCGGAACAGTTGGTGCAAATAACCTCACCAACAGTACCTATGTAATCACCAAGGATGGCAACGATATCACCTCAATGGGTGCTATCGCCACAGGAAGCGCCGACTTGCATGTTGTTGGTACCACCACTGGTGCTGTCTCATTCACCTGGACAGGTGATGAACCACTCGAAGCCGCAGGACACGTGTACGCACTCAAGGTGAACGTCACGTCCGCCGGCACAACGCAGACGCTTGTCACATCGCTCGCCAACAACTCGGTGACGTTGACCACTTCAGCAAAGGGCAATGATGCAACACTCATGCCTGCTGTTCCATTGATCACCTCGCCGTCAGTCGTATGGTCCGATTCTTCCTCGGTTGGTCACAGCTTGACCACTACGGATGATTGGTTCAACGACTACCTGGTGAAGACGATTGCTGTGTCTCAAGCTATCAACAACTAATATCGATATTAGTTGGAGATTCCAAAAACCGCCCTTCTGGGCGGTTTTTGGTTGTCTGTGGTATACTAAGCGTATGAGATACTCTTCAAGAATATTGGTAGGTCTGCTCGTCGGATGTATGCCGTTGATTGCCAGCGCTCAAGGAGTCGTCGCGCAAGGGACACTCAATGCCGACACGCCCGGTGCACGAATGTTAAGCCCGGGAACTGAAATGGCTGACTTAGCTCGCATTGATATCACCGCGCTCAATGGGATTGTCTATTTGCGTAGTATTCAGATTGGAACTGATATCGCTGGTGGTTTGCAGAATTTTACCGAGATTCGTATCTACAATGCAACCACAAATGCCATTGTTGCAAATTATCCATCACCCTCGACGATGGGTGATACGGTTGAGTTTGTAACTATTTCTATTCCCCAAAATGTGAAAACCTTTGTGATTCGAGGAACCATTGCATCAATCGCAAGCGGAGTTGTGCGGGTTGGATTCAAAGATATTTCCCTTCAAGATGGGGCAACCGTTGAGAAGGTAGGTTTGCCTGTATACGGCAATACCATCACTTTCCCGGGCGCAACTCCGACACCGACTCCGAGTGTTTCGGTAACGCCAACACCTACTCCAACTCCCATTGCCACACCGCTCATGTTTAGTACCCTAGAGGCGCTGGGACTTCGCGAAGGCGACACCATCAGTGCCACCAACACCAGCGACCCTGATATCTATATCGCGAATGCGTTCGGCTATAAGCGGTTATTTCTCAACCCAGCTATCTTCAATTTTTACGGCCACTTAGGGGGATTTGCAAATGTAAAAAGCGTTGCACCTAGTACCCGTGACGTTTTAGTTACTTCAGGGCTGTATCGTAACTGCGAAACCAATGACCAAAAAGTCTACGGTGTTGAGATTACCGGTGAAGATACTGGTATTTTGCACTGGATTGACACTTCCGGACGAGAAGCCCTAGAAGATGATTCTGATTTTTTCAAAAAAGTTTTCTGTATTAACACGAATGAGTTTAATTGGTACGCAAAGGGGAGTGCGTATACGTCAGTGAATCAAATTCCTTCCTACGCTCGATAATTTGTATTGATATGTTAGAGTACTTTTATGAGTAAGCGCTTATATATCGGAAGTGGCATCGTGGCTATTATCGTGATAGCTGGCGTGCTATGGGGAAAAGGAAACTCCAATCAAGAGGTTGCCGTTGTAAGTCCAACGGTTTTGTCGACTCCGACGGCAACGCCAAGTCCCACTCCCACCATCAAGCGAAGTCCGAAGCCAACCCCAGGTATCATTGTCAAAGAAGTGCCAAATTACGCGAGTATGGTTGCCCTGCTTGATCCATACAACCGATACTTCGCAGTAGATAAGGATTGCACGAGTATTGTGCCTTCGCAGGTTGAGTATCCGAATGATGTACAGATCATGCTTGATAATAAGGATTCGGATAAGGCGCGTATTTTGAAAATTGGTGGCCGTCAGTATTCTTTGGAGGCTCATGGATGGATTATTACAACACTCCATAGCGATACACTTCCCGCGCGACTTCCAATATATTGTGGTGACATGGAATTAGGCGCAATCGATCTCGTCGGTAAATAGGGACATGGTACACTACAGCGATGGTGAGTCGTAAGCATATTTTTGATTACACGCTCTTTGCACTACTCGTTGTTTTGATGGGTTTGTTTTCGGTTCATACGCTCACCTCTATCTATCAAGATATTGGACGGCATATCACGGTTGGACAGCTCATTTGGGAGTCAGGAAATATTCCGTCAACAAACCTCTTTAGTTTTACGGCGCCAGATTTCCTTTTTGTGAATCATCACTGGCTCGGCGGGGTGCTCTTGTATCTTGGCGACCGATTTATTGGATTGGCGGGCCTTATTGTGTTTAAGGCGCTCCTGTTGAGCGGTGCCTTTGCGCTTGCGCTCGCGGCCTCTTGGCGCAATAGACTTTCAATTCCGGCTATGATTATTGGTCTTGCTTCAATTTTTACGATAGCGGAACGAACTGATGTGCGACCCGAAATTTTCAGCTTCCTCTTTCTGGCGTGGTTTCTTTTTGTGCTCTATCGCTATCCTCGGAGTAAGCTTTTATGGACGCTCCCTTTTGTTCAATTGGTGTGGGTGAACACGCATATTTATTTTTTTATGGGACCATTGCTCTGGTTGGCTTTTCTGATTGGAGTGATGGCCAACCAGCGTAACTGGAAATTTGAAATGAGTAATTGGAGAGAATCAAGAGTTACCAATTACTATGTACCGATTACTCTGCTGTTGATTTTGGCGACTCTGACAAATCCGAGCGGATGGCACGGCGCGCTCTATCCGCTGACCATGTGGTCAAACTACGGCTACTCAATCGTTGAAAATCAATCGCTTTTTTTCTTGCGGGCATTCGGCTATCCGATGATGACGTCGATAGCTCTTGGTTTTACTATTCTGCTCACGCTCGCCTCATTTATTATCAATCGACGGCATCTTCGCAAAAATGTAGATAGTCTTGTGCTGTTTGTCTCTACAACGATATTTGCGTTACTCATGCTCCGCAATTTCCCACTTTTGGCCTTTGTCGCAATTCCTATAACCCTCCGCAATCTTAGTCAATCCCCATTGAGGTTTGATTCAAAAAGCGTCCGTATGGGGATGCACGTTATCCTGATTCTTATAGGGATTAGTATCGTGACCAATCAAATTTATGACCAAGCGGGAATTGGCGGTCGTCGATTTGGGCTCGTCGTACCCGAGGGCTTCCAGGAACCCGTTGATTTTTTTCGGAGTGCAGGGTTACGAGGTCCACTCTTTAATAATTTTGATGTAGGCAGTTTTCTTATTTGGAAGTTACCCGAGGAGAAAGTTTTTATTGATGGTCGTCCTGAAGCGTACCCAGCAGATTTTATTCAAAACACCTACATCAAGATGCAAGAAGACCCGAGCGTGTGGGCGCGAGAATCAGAGCGTTATAACCTCAATACTATCTTTTGGAGCTATCAAGATATCACACCGTGGTCGCAGGCTTTTATGAAGCGTATTACCAAAGACCCGCAGTGGGTAGCGGTGTACATGGATAAGGGGATTATCATTCTTGTCCGCGACACACCCGCAAACTCCTCAATCATCGCAAAATACCGTCTAAAATAAATACAATCCGTTTTAACAGAGGTCCGACCTCCGTACAGAGGTCGGACCTCTGTTGATTTAGTTTCAGATTCTGGTATAGAGATTCAATGCATCGAGAACAATTTGCAACAGGGGAGATATATCACGTATTCAATCGAGGTGCCGATAAGCGCCAAACTTTCATGGATACTTCTGATTATAGTCGTTTTGTAAGTGGCATGTATACATTTAATGACGCACACTCCACCCATGATCTCCGTTTAACCACAGAGGTCCGACCTCGGGAAAAGCTCGTCGAAATTATGTGTTACTGCCTTATGCCAAACCATTTTCATTTTATGCTCAGACAGGTAAAAGACGGAGGGATAACTACATTTATGCGTAAATTAGGTACGAGTTATTCAATGTATTTCAATAAAAAATACGAGCGCAGTGGCGTTTTGTTCCAGGGTAAATTCAAATCAGTATATGTCAATCGTGATGTGTATCTTCAATACCTGCCACATTATATCCATCTTAATCCACTCGAATTATCCTTGCCGAATTGGCAATCAAAAGGAGCAGGTGATTATAAATTTTCTGAACTGATTCGTTATCCATGGAGTAGCCTCCCAGTTATTCTTGGCCGGCAACTTAATGATCATATAGTTGACGGTGACTTTATAAAGACTCTTTACCCTGCAGGATATGAGGGAGCACTAAGAGAGTGGATGAGCGATGCCGAAAGCCTCGCTAATTTTAAGAGTGCTTTTTAACAGAGGTCCGACCTCCGTACAGAGGTCGGACCTCTGTAGAGCCGGACCTCTGTAGAGCGGAGGCTTTTGAGGACTCACCGGGTATTGTTTTTGGCGCTAGCCGAGTAGTTTTTCATACTGGGAGATCATTTCGCGGAGGGTGAATGTGTTGAGCACTCGCTGGTGAGCGTCGATGGCGAAACTTTGACGGAGCTCAGCGTCGTTCGTAAGTTCAACGATCTTTTGCGCCATCTGATGCGCGTTACCGGGCTCACAGATGAGGCCACTCACCCCGTCCTCAATCATTTCAGGCACAGCCCCTACGCGGGTGGCAATGGCCGGTACTTTGGCCGCCATGGCCTCCAGTAAGGCCCAGGAGAAGCCTTCTTTTGCTGATGGGAGGACGAACACATCGAGTCCCGCTAGATACCTCCAGGCGTCTTTTATGCGCCCGAGGAGGAAGAAGCGATTGGTGAGGCCCATAGTGATAATGAGGTGCTCAAGTTCTCGACGAAGCGGTCCATCTCCAATCACCACGAATCGAGTATTTGCACCCACCTGCGTCGCGGCTCGTATGAGCGTTGCGATATCTTTGGTTTCGTAGAGATTTGCCACGGTGCCAACGAGAAAATCATACGCATGTTCTCGTGCGGATTGGGGAACTCGATGATCAAAAAATGCTCGAGCACTCTCTCGTTCTAAAAAGGGAAGATAGGCATCCAGGCCATTGTAGATGCGCATGACTTGTTGACGTGGGACGATGCCTAGAGCATGCGCTTGCTGGAGGTCGTGTTCGTTGTTGAGTACAATGATGTCTTTCCAGCGCGCAGAAAATTTTTCAAGCCATAAATACAACTTTTTCTTCCATCTCGGCAGTGGGTCGTTAAAAGACCATCCACCAATGCGGTAGACAACCTTGAGGTCAGGAAATTCTGCACGGAGACCATGCGCGGCACGGGATCCTACAAATCCTGCTTTACTGGAGATACAGAGCACGACATCAGGGCGAAATGCGCGCATAAGTTGACGGAGTTCTTTGATTGCTCGAATATCATGCCACAAAGATACATTTCGCTTGAGGTGATGTGCTATTGCGTGCGAGACATGCGCAGGGAGTGTACGTGCTAGAGCGTTGCCCGAGGAGACTCCCCATACGATGTGGAGTAAAAATCTATCCGGATTCAGGTGTTCGGCCAGTTGGGATACGAATCGTTGGGCGCCTCCCTCCTCCCCCTGGGTAATAACACAGAAAATTCGGCGTTTTTCCTTGCGATATTCAGCTTCTAAAGGCATGGCGAAGTACGCTTAATGATGCTACAATAACACATCGTCGGAAATGATACAGAGCCCTATGCGTCCCCGCATTCTCATCTTCTCGACCGCCTATTTGCCCCATATCGGAGGTAGTGAACTTGCGATACAACACATCGCTGAACGCCTCTCGGGATTTGATATTGATTTGGTAACTGGAAAACTCGATAGCTCTGATGCTCCCATGGAGCTGATTGGACGGGTGCGCGTATTTCGTGCTGGAGGGAGATGGTCGCGACTCACACTCGTGCTCCCCAAATTGCTCATGCCCATTGCAATGGCTATTACTGCGCTTCGTCTTACGCGAAAGCATACCTATTCTGTTTTGCACGCATATCAGGCATCTCAAGCAGCGGCCGCTGCAAGCATCGTGAAACTCCTGCGTCCACACATTCCATTTTTGGTCACGCTTCAAGAGGGTAAAATACTTTCTGAACAATCATGGCTCACGAGACTGGTGCGAACATATATCATCCGTCGTGCCGATGCGATTACGGCTATTAGTCGCTATTTAGCAGAGTACGCAACGCAATTTACTCACGTTCCTATTCATATTATTCCTAATGGAGTCGATATTGCCACGATGCATCTGTCAGATGCGCCACGAGAACCGCATATGATTATGACGGTATCTAGGTTGGTAGAAAAAAATAATGTAGAGAATCTGATTCGAGCACTTCCGATTGTTCGCGCAACCGTACCCGATGCGCGACTCGTTGTCGTGGGAAGTGGACGCCTGATGGAAAGTCTCAAAATGCTTACGACTGACCTTGGGATTCGAGGAGAGGTTGAGTTCGTCGGTGCAATTAATCACAATAAACTTGGAGCAATACTTGCTACCGCAGGTGTTTTTGCGCGTCCATCGTTGAGTGAGGGGTTCGGTTCGGTTTTTATAGAAGCAATGGCTGCGCGTGTCCCGGTGGTTGCATCTGCTGTTGGTGGAATTGTTGACATTGTTCACGATAATGAAACGGGACTTGTTTGTGACCCGAAAAATCCCGAAGACATTGCACGCGCTATCATACGGTATATGACCGATGAATCTTTGCGCACTCGTATCGTTGCTACGGCAGAGCAATTTGTGCAAGCATATGATTGGTCTGCTATTGCACAGCAGATGATTGCTGTATATTCATCAATAAAGCTCGCTCGTAATCACGACCAATGAAGTCACTTCTTATTACAACAGGAGTTTTTGCACCAGATATTGGTGGTCCCGCATCATATGCCAAAGCGCTTGGAACACGCCTTGTCGCTGACGGTGTTGGGGTGACGGTAGTGACGTATTCTTCAGTACGCAAATATGCAGGTGACAAGGAACTCCCCTTTCGTGTTTGTCGTGTATGGAATCGATGGCCATGGGGTGTGCGTCACCTCTTCTTTTTCGTACGTGCACTGATGACAGCGTATCGCGCTGACGGCATCCTCACACTCAATGCCGTTTCAGCTGGATTGCCATCGGCGTGGATTGCTCGAATTATCGGCAAGCCATTCATACTTCGCATCGCAGGTGATTATGCGTGGGAAATTGCAGTACAAACGAGTGCAACCTATCTTTTGCTCAATGAATTTCAGAAATCGCCTAAATCGTATCGTATTCGTCGTCTCGATAGAATCCAGCGTTCAGTTGCACGCAGGGCTACGGTAGTGATCGTGCCTTCGAAATATCTCATGGGCATCGTGAGCGGATGGGGGGTGTCTTCGAATAGAATCCACACTATCTACAATGGAGTCGAGCTCCCACGAGTAGATATGGTCAAAGAGGATGCGCGCCGTCATATCGGTATCGCAGGAAATATTATTATTTCAGCGGGCAGATTGGTTCCGTGGAAGGGTTTTCGCATGCTCATCAAGCTTATGCCACAGCTTCTTCAGGTCAATCAGTTCTTCCGTCTCGTTATTGTGGGTGACGGCCCCGATATGAACATGCTTCATTCGGTAGTGCGTAATTTGGGGCTTGAGCGTAAGGTATTCTTGGTTGGGCGAAAGAGTCCCGCAGAGCTTGCGGTATTTTTAGCCGCCGCAGATATGTTTGTACTCAATACCGGGTACGAAGGGTTTTCGCACCAAGTACTCGAAGCGATGCAGGCAGGCGTCCCCGTAATTACCACAACAGCAGGTGGCAATACCGAAGTTGTAGTGCAGGGAGCCAATGGTTTGTTAGTTCGTTATAACGACGAATTTAATCTCGTTGAAGCGATTAAGACGATGTCACGACAAGCAGATTTAAGAGAGCAAATTATTGCCAATGGACGTCATACGGTCGCGGCGTTTAGTATCGAAAAGATGTATGATCAGACGAAGCGACTACTCGAAGAGAAATTCGTAACTGGTAATTATTCCGAATGAATTTACTTATGATTTCTGGGGATAGGGCACTCGCTTCTGGAAAACAGGGTGCGTTTTATAGCACACTTGAAGATCTCCATAAACATTTCACGAGGATTGATGTTATTTGTCCGCGAGTTGCCACGAAACGCTTTGATATGGTGCTTTTCGGAAATGTGCATATTCACCCCTCCCCGTTGCCAGTGTTACTCCAATCATTTTGGATACTCAAAAAAGGGAAAGAGCTTTTTGCCTCTCACCACCACGTCCTTGCAACAGTTCATGAGTATCCCCCATTTTATAATGGTTTTGGTGCTCGTCTTTTACATCGAGCTACCAATATTCCCTACATCCTCGAGGTGATGCACATTCCAGGATGGCCGAAAGCATCGGGAATTAAGGAGAGGTTTTATCGTTGGCTCACGTCAATATGTATAGCATGGGATTCAAAACCGGCTCGAGCGGTGCGTGTGATTAACCAGCATCAAACCCCAGAATTCTTGGAATCCGTAGGTGTTCCTCGTGAAAAGCTGGTCTATATACCGGCGTTCTACATCGATCTTGCCACCTTCAAACCTATTTCCACAGAAGTCCTTTCCACAGAGGTCCGACCTCTGTGGAAGAAATACGATGTTATTTTTGTGGGGCGTATGGCAACGAATAAGGGACTCGATTTATTTTTGGATGTCATGGAGAAAACAGGGCTCGTGGGAGTTGCGGTTGGGGATGGGCCACTTCTTGCGTGGGCGCGAAAGCAAGCAAAGCGTCGAGGTCTAAAAATACATTTTCCTGGCTTCGCTCGCGATAGCATCGAAATCGCGCGATACCTTAACGAATCGCGCGTGTTCCTTATGCCCTCGCTAAATGAAGGCGGGCCTCGTGTAGTTCTGGAGGCCATGGCGTGCGGTATTCCTGTTATTGCAACACCTGTCGGTATTGTGCCCGATATTTTGCCACCCGAGTGCATTGAAGAATGGAATTCTGCTGACCTGGCCGATAAGGTAACGAATATATTAGGCGATGAACAACTGTATGCGCGTCTGCATGAGCACGGTATTGCGACAGTGCAAAAATTTGAACGAGCATCTTCCATTGCGGCCGTGGCGGAGGCTCTAAAAAAATTAACTGACGCCTAGATTCTAATGCCTAAAAACCTCCTTATCATCACTCAAAAAGTTGATGCAAACGATGATTTACTCGGTTTTTTCCCTGCGTGGATTGGTGAGTTTGCACGTCACTACGAGCACGTTTCTGTCATCGCGCTTGGGGCTGGCGAGACGCGTCTACCAAGCAATGTAACCGTGTACTCGCTCGGAAAAGAGCGGGGGAACTCAAAGTTTTTTCGACTAATTACTTTTTACAAATTATTATTTACTCTTGTCCCTAAATCCAACGCCATCTTCGCCCACATGTCTCCAATTTTCGCTATCGCCGCATGGCCGTTTACCAAATTTTGGCACAAGCGGCTCGTGCTCTGGTACCTTCACCGTAGCCACACGCTTCGTCTACGACTTGCATTGGCACTGTGTGACGCGCTAGTCACTGCCGACTCGCGAAGCCTCACTATCCGAAGTCCTAAGATTCATACGGTTGGCCATGGTATCGATGTTGCGCGCTACGCAGTACCCGATCGCCAGGCTCCCGATGGCAGACCCTTGCGTATTCTGTCTGTGGGCCGCATCTCTCCTATTAAAGGATTTGAAACGCTCATTCGAGCGGCGGCGTTACTCCGAGATGGTGGCAAGCAGGTGGAGGTCCATATTGTTGGCCGTCCCATCATGTCAATGGACGTTGACTACCTCAAAACTCTTCAGTCACTAGTTGCCAATTACAAATTGCAAGAAGTCGTTAAATTTGTTGGATTTGTACCTCATCAAGATATGCCCGCCCAGTACCTGTGGGCCGATATTGTTGTTGGTTGTACTCCGCCGGGTGGTATTGATAAGGTTTTATTAGAGGCTATGGCAGCGGGATGCGTTGTGCTTACCTCGAATACTGTTATGAGCTCATATCTGGGCGAAGATGCCCCTAATCTAATATTTCCATCTCGTGATGCGCACGCACTCGCTGATTTGCTATTTAAACTGGATGATTTCGATTTATTTTCGGCCCGTATGGTAAAAAATATAGAGGGGCATACGGTTCAGGCGGTCACTACTAAGATAATTCATTATCTATGAGGGTGCTTTTCTTTGGTCGCTATGACCCGAGTTATAGTCGTAATACAATTCTTATAAGGGGACTACAACGAAATCATGTTGAAATCTTGCAATGTACCGTTTCTCCCTCTGCTCGTTTCTGGTTATTTAGATTGCTATGGAAGTATATTCGAATGCGCCCATCATTTGATATAATGCTTGTCGCATTCCCTGGGCAGGAAGCCATGTTTCTTGCCCGATTCCTTACGCAAAGACCTATAGTTTTTGATGTATTTACTTCTCATTATATGGGCTACATTCTTGATCGTGCTCACTTCACTGTTCATAGTTTCCATGCGAAGTATTATCGATTTCTAGATTATTGGTCCTGTAAACTTGCAACCAAAGTCTTACTGGATACTTCGGCTCATATTAATTATTTCGTTAATGAGTTTGGATTGCCAAAAGATAAGTTTATTCGAGTTTTTTTAGGTGCGGATACTGAACGATTTCAACCTCAAGCCCTCGAATCAAGAGAGGGGCCTCTTCGGGTGCTGTATTGGGGAAATTACATTCCACTGCAAGGAACACAATATATCTTAAGGGCCGCCAACTTACTAAAGAAAGAGCAAATTGTCTTTGTGATGGTTGGAAGGGGTCAAACATTTAATCGAGATTTTAACTATGCTCATCAAGCCCGACTCTCCAATGTCGAATTTCTGGGAAGGATCAGCAACGAGGAGCTCTATACACAAATTAAGGAAGCAGATCTTTGTCTCGGCGCGTTTGGGGGGGGAGTAAAAACTGACGTGACAATCCAGAATAAAATATTCGAATCTATGGCATCACAGCGACCAGTGCTCACTGCTCGTACCAGTGCATTGCAAGAACTTTTTATTGAAAATGTGCATTGTTTTTGTTGTAATGCTGCTGATGAGGAAGATTTAGCCCGTTCAATTCTCGCATTGAATTCTTCTCGTGATACGCTGATAAAGGTGGCCGCTCAAGGAAATGCGTATTTCAATGACCATTTGACCGAAGAAAAGATTGGTTATGATTTATTTTGTACTATGAACTTATTACTATCCAAATGAATCCCGACACCATAACGAGCTTCCCCGAGTTATGTTCTATATGTATATACTGAAAAATAAGCATGGTAAGCTGTACATAGGTTATTCGAGTGACCTTGCGAAGAGGTTAAAAGAACATAACTCGGGTTTCGTTAAGTCCACAAAGCCATATATGCCATATCAATGCGTGTATTACGAAGCTTACCGATCTAAACATGATGCGGTAATTCGTGAACACAACTTAAAGCTACGCGCTCGTGCGTTACGTCAGCTACTCCTCCGTATTGAGGATAGTATTGGCGTCACCGCAAAAGCTCGTTTGGTGTAGGGATGAGAATACTCGTTGCAGGATTTCCCTATGTTCGCGAGCGCTACTTTGCGACATTTCGCTATTGGCCTGAAGAGCGAGGTATCAAATTTTTATTGCCCCGGAGGTGGACTGCAAAAGGCGGAGCTGTGGTGTTCGATCCTCCGCAGGACGTAAATATTACTACTGTTACTGCCTATTTTCATCATTCTGATACCCCTGTTATTGGTGGACTTTTGAAGGGCTGGATGCCTGGTTTTCTGCCGTATCTTTGGCGAAATCGAAAAGAGGTCGATATTGTGTATAGCTGTAGTGAGCCAACACTTTTGACGACATTGTATCAGGGACTTTTCGCGAAGCTTCTAGGCAAGAAGCACGTCTGTTTTACCTGGGAGAATATCCCCTACAGAGAAAAATTAAATCATTTTTCGTATATTGTTCATCGAATAATTCTTTGGGCTAATCTCGTGCTTTCAGATGGATTGGTGTGTGGGAATAAAGAAGGAGAAAAAATACATCGCGCATATACGAGAAAACCGATTGCGGTTATTCCCATGAACGGAGTTAATCCTGGCACGTTCATTCGAAAGCAAGACCCGCTCTCACATTTAGCTAACTCAACTGTTTACTCTTATATTGGCGCCATCGGATATCGTAAGGGTATTCATGTTGCCATTCAAGCACTCAAATCGATATTAGTAGAGGTGCCCAATGCCCACCTTATTATTGCTGGGGCGGGTGAATATGAGAAGCAAATCGAAAAACTTATTGATACAGCAGGAGTACGCGAGCACATTACGCGTCTTCCGTGGGTTGATCAGAAGGAATTGATTCGACTCCTTTCGGTTTCCGACATTTTTCTTTATCCGAGCATCCCTCACGCGGGGTGGGCCGAGCAATTTGGATACTCCATGGCCGAGGCCTCACTTATGGAGCTTCCGGTTATTTCTACGCGCTCTGGTTCGATTGCCGATATTGTCGTTGATGGGGAGACTGGTATTCTCGTTCCACCTGGTGATATCGATGCACTCGCCAGAGCCATGGTTGACTTAGGTACGAATAGAGATTTGAGGTTCCGAATGGGACAGGCGGGCCGTTCATATATTAGTAAAAAATATTCTCACGAAGTAATTGCTCGCCAGTATTTTGAGTTTTTTAGTTCATTATCCAAAGAAAATACATAATCCGTATTGGGATTCCGGTGCGTTTAACGAAGAAACATTTAGTCAAGATAACATAGTATGATATATGAACACAAAAAATAACCGCGTCATCATTGTTACTCCGGGAGGCTCGATTTTTCGAGATCCACATGTCAGAGCTTTTAAAGAACTTGGTTTTGAATGCGCAGTTTTTAACTGTCGTAACGGTTTAGCCTACAACCAAATATTTAGAGCAATTGCTCGTCGCATTCCATTATTGGGATATGTAAAAAAAATTAAAATTGTTAGTATTAATAATGGACTCATTAAATTAGTCAAAAGATATAATCCGCGCTATCTTTTTGTTCAGAAAGGAGAAAATATAAGTCCTGCTACGCTGGAAACAATTAAAGGCTTGGGAGTCGTGACTATAAACTTCTACAATGATTTTGAGTGGCAAGTTATTAAAGAGATAGCACCACATTATGATTATTTTTTTACTCAACATCGCGTAATCCTGGAGAGGCTCTGGAAAGAACTAAACCTCAAAAACTGTTTCCATATGCACCATGCAGCCGAACCACTAGTGGATCCCTTTACTAATCGTCAAAATAAGTACAACATTTCTTTCGTTGGCACATTTAATAGTCAGTTGTATCCAAATCGCGAGAAATATCTGATGGCAGTTAAAGATTTCGGTCTTCATGTTTGGGGAACTAGCAATTGGCTGGACACACCGTTGAAAGACTGCTTCCATGGCAGGGCCAATGGCGATGAACGCCTCGACATATATCGTAAGAGCAAGATTGTGATTGATATTAATTGGGAACATTTTGTCTCTGATGGGATTAGCGCGCGACCTTTTGAGGTTGCCGCTTCGGGCACTTGTCTCTTCGCTGACTTGGTTAAGTGGGACATACACGATGCCTACGAAGAAAATCAGGAGTTCGTCTCTTTTTCCAGCGCTGAAGAACTGCGCGATAAGGTTAAATATTATTTGGCACACAACAAGGAAAGAGAAGAAATAGCTCGAGCCGGATATAACAAGACGGTGTTACAACACACTTACTTGGCTCGGATGCGGCAGTTATTTGATACAATGAAGTGCCAAGAGAAATATTTATATAAATAAAATCAAAACATGAATAAACTTTTTTTGAGAATTTCAAGGTATATAATTTCACGTTTGCCAAAGGGAAAGAGTCTCGCCATACGTATTGCACTCTATCTTTTTGGCAACAAATTTGATGGTGTAATCACTGCAGTTGATGGTCGTAAATTCTATATGAATAATATCTCTTTGGTAAAAAGACAGTTGTTTTTTGTTAATGAATATGAGGATTATGAAACTAAGTTAATACAAAAAATCGTCAGAGCTGGAGATTACACGCTTGATGTGGGAGCAAGCTTTGGTTGGTACACGACTCTGATGAGCAAAATTGTTGGTACATCTGGAAAAGTTTTTGCATTTGAATTAGCTCCAAATATTGCGCAGGAATGTAAGAAAAATATCGAATTAAATAACATGCAAGACAATATTATTTTAGAAGACACGGCGTTAGGAGACACAGAAGGCGTAGTTGACTTTATCTATTCTGAAGATTTGGGATTAGGAAACTTAAATCCAAAGGGGCTAACTGGAGGTGGATTATTAAAAACTGGAAAAGGTAAAATAACTACTTTTGATCGGTACATTGAGAAAAATAATATTCCTAAAATAAACTTTATAAAGTGCGATATAGACGGTGCGGAGGTTCTTTTTCTGAAGGGAGCCCGAAGAACATTATCTGTATATAGACCATTTATTCTCATAGAGGCGAGCGGATCTCATGGGCGTAATTCATGCTATGAGATTTTCAATGAAATAAATCAATTTGGTTACAAATTCTTCTCATTGCATTATAAGACTAGACTTAAACCAATCCCAGAACACGAATTCAAGAGAAACTTCAAAGAGAACATTCTCTGTTTACCAAGTGATAGGCTAAGCGTCTTATCTGTACTGACTAAAGATATGCAGTAAGCTGCAGATACTTTTGTAAATACTTTAATGCGTCAAATTAAAAAAATTCTTAAGAATATACTCACCTTCTTTGGTGTGGGTGTTTCGATTATTGATCGTAGGCAAGTCTCGGATGCCAATAGACGTAAATGGCTTAAGGATCTTCATATTCAGACGATTTTAGATATCGGTGCCAATAAAGGAAATGCTTCGCTTGAGTTTAGAAATCTATTTCCTCACGCTACCATCTATGCCTTCGAGCCACTACCCGACTGTTTTGCGATTATGCAAAAAAAGCTGAAATCTTTTGAGAATATTCATTTATTTAATATTGCTTTGAGCGATCAGAAGGCAAAAACAGAGATGCATCGGAGTTCCTACTCAGGGAGTTCTTCTTTGCTTGAGATGGCGAGCTTGCATAAAAAGCTCTTTCCTATAACAGCTGGGGATCGTGCAGTTTCAGTTACCACTGATACCCTTGATAATTTGATGAGCTTGGAAGTATTAAAAGGTCCCATACTTATGAAGATAGATGTTCAAGGTTTTGAACACAAAGTGCTGGCGGGTGCAACTAAGACACTTAGTCAAGTGAAAATCATTATTATCGAGACATCGTTTTGTGAATTGTATATGGGTCAGCCACTATTCGGAGATATCTATAAAATCCTTACTGATCAGGGTTTTGTGTATAAAGGAGCTTGGGATCCGGATTTCCGAAGTCCGGAAGACGGCGCCTCTATTCAACAGGATTCGATATTTATTCGTACGTAATAGATTCATCAATTTTTCGGTAATTTTTGCATAGAGTCATAATTTGTGGTTTAGTGTAGCTCAATGAAGTTACTCTATATCGCGAATCAGCGGCTCCCCACACAAAAGGCCTATGGGCTACAGATCAGTAAGATGTGTGAGGCGTTCGCTGATGAGGGAGTCTCCGTTGAGCTTCTCGTGCCAACACGGCAGAATGGCGATCCTAAGAAGATTTTTGGATACTACGGCGTCCGGAAAAACTTTTTAGTGACCACGGTGGCATCACCGGATTTTTATTGGCCGGGAGTTCTTGATCGAGTAGCCTTCTTTGTCAAGCAGTGGATAGCTTCAGTACGATTGGTACGTGTGGCGATGCTTCGGGGCGTGGATCTATTATATTCACGTGATGAGTTTCCTATATTCTTAGCAAGTTTTTTTTCGCGTCATTCCCGGTTGTGTTTTGAAGCTCATAGATATTCTTCTCGTCGCTCTCTATATTATTGGCGATTTAGGCGCATGGGAGTAAAAGTTATAGCTATTTCCAATGGAATTCGTGATAAATTCATTGAGTTTGGATACGATCCAAAGAATGTTCTTGTAGCCCATGATGGGGTGGATCTTCAAGAATTTGCGATAACCGAAACAAAATCGGAATGTAGATTAAAAGTGAATTTTCCGAGTAACAAATTTATCGTTCTCTATGCGGGTGCTCTGTATGATTGGAAGGGGGCACACATTTTAGCTGAGGCTGTTCAGAATTTTGACGAAGGCTTTCTCGTGGCATTTGTTGGCGGAGCCGATGATGTTATAGCTCGGTATACAAAGAAATACGGTAGATCGAATGTTCTCTTTCTTGGGAGACAATCACATGAAAAAATTCCCGCGTATATCCGCGCAGCGGATTGTGTTATTTTACCCAACTCTGGTAAATATGATATTTCTAAATTGTATACATCTCCGTTGAAAATGTTTGAGTATATGGCGAGCGGGACACCGATTGTTGCGTCTGATCTCCCATCGATTCGTGAGGTATTATCTGAGAACGAAGCTTTCTTCTTTGAAGCAGATAATTCGAAGGATCTGGCAAGAACGATTCAATATGCTCTAGAGCATAGCACTGAAGCTCAACAGAGAGCTAGTCAGGCGCGTCAATTAGTAGAGAGTTATACGTGGCAATCACGTGCAAAGAATATTGTTGCATACCTTACTTCATGAATAATCGACCAACTATTATTATTACAGGAAGTACGGGACTCGTAGGATCTGGTCTTGTTCCCTATTTCTCTCAACGAGGATTCATTGTTCGAGCATTTCAGCGAAAGAAACCAGAGCATCCACTTTTAGGTGTGCACTATCATTTATTCAATCTTGCGGATGTGAAGGATTCAGGATTCGAAGGTGTTGATTATATTATTCATTGCGCGTATCGCCCTACCGTAATAGAGCGAGAACGTGAACTAGGTATTAATATCGACATTGAAGGCACCAGAGAGATAGTGGCTCTTGCGAGGAAGCATAATGTTCGAGTCATTTTTCTTTCTACCCTTTCAGCTCATCCGGATTCCATTACATATTATGGAAAGAGTAAGTTTATCGCTGAAAGACTGCACGACCCTCATGAAGACTTGATTTTAAAATTAGGGATTGTTCTTGGTGGCAAAGGGGGATTATTCGGTCGAGTAAAGGCGAGTTTATTGAAGTTCAAAATAGTTCCATTAATAGGTTCGGGTCAACAGAAAACACAAACAGTTGCTCTGGATGATTTGTGTCGAGTCATCGAAATTGGAATGGAGAAACATATCGTTGGAACGTACGCCATTGCGCATCCCAGTGTTATTTTAATGAAGGACCTCTATCGTGGCATTGCTCGTCGCATTGGAGTTAAGCCAATATTTATTCCCGTACCTATACCATTTGCATATCACTTGACGCGATTCGCGGAAAGGATTGGAATCCGACTACCCTTCACTTCTCAGAGTATTTTGGGGCTTCAAGATCTTCGCACTGTAAATACCTTGTCTGATTTAGCGATATTTGGCGTGACACTCAACGATTGCCAAACATCCTTGAGTCAGCTACTCTTGGATAATGAATCTCGAGGAAAATAGAGTTCGAAATCCTGAATTATCCATAGTCGTTTTGTGTTACAAGGGCGGCGAAACGATTGTCCCATTTCTTGCTCAAATGGAGAGCGAGCTAGGCGATGGGAATATGAATAATTATGAACTAGTCCTCGTTGGCAACTACTTTCCTGATACGGGAGATACAACTCCTAGCGTTATTGAGCGCCTCGCGAGAAATAATCCTCGGATAGTCCCTGTCATTCTGAAAAAGGGAGGAATGATGGGATGGGATGCTCAAACTGGACTTCGAGCCGCCTCTGGCGATGCAATAGCACTCATTGATGGGGATGGTCAGATGCCATCGCGAGATATCGTGAGGTTGTTTCGAGTTTTGAAAAGCGGCGAATTTGATCTTGTAAAAACGTTTCGGAAAACGAGGATGGATGGAGTGTATCGAAAATTCATTTCTGATTGGTATAATAGATTCTTTCACTTGCTGTTTCCTGGTGCCTCATTTCGAGACGTAAATGCAAAACCGAAACTTATCACTCGAGAGGCATACGACAAAATGCACCTTTCGTGTGACGGATGGTTTTTTGACGGAGAGATTATGCTTGAATCGATGCGACTCGATTTAAATGTTGCAGAAGTGCCAACCGTTTTTTTAAAAAATGAATGGAGAGGTAGTTTTATACGAGCATGGACAGTTTTAGAGTTTATTCGAGAGCTTATTCGTTATCGTATTAAATACTGGCTTGAATAATTATGGAGGTTAGGACCATACAAGAATACGAAAAGCTGGAGCGCCATTATTGGTGGTTTGTTGGACGACGACGGATTATCGAAGCAACGCTGCAAAAGTATTTCTCTGGTCGTTCTCTCGACATATTGGACTGGGGATGTGGTCCTGGAGGTAATTTTAAAATGCTCAAAAAATATGGCGAAATTTTGGGCGTTGATGAATCAGACGAAGCGCTTTCGGCGTGTCACAAAAAGGGAATTACAAATGTCGTCAAAGCTGCAAGCTTAAGTGAGTTTTCCACATCTCAACAGTTTGATCTCATCGCAAATTTTGATGTTTTAGAGCATATTTTTGAGGATGAGCAATTTCTGCGTGATATGGGTTCTTTATTACGACCAGGTGGAGAGATTTTGGTTACTGTACCAGCGTATCAATTTTTATGGACTGGGTTTGATGAGGTGTTGGGACATAAACGACGATATACGAGAAAAGAGATACGCGAGAAGTTTCATCGAGCCGGATATGAAGTAATATTTGCTTCTTACTTCATTTTTTTCCTTAGTCCTGCTTTTATTGCGTATCGCATGCTTCAAAAGTTAAAAGGAGATAAAACCACGAGTCTTAGCGGGTCAGTGGTTATGTTGCCCGAGCCAATTAATTGGTTATTTACGCAAATTCTGATTCTAGAGTCGCATATAATTTCTTATTTCAGTTTTCCATTCGGCACTTCGATTATAGTTCTCGCTAAGAAAATAATATGATACGATCATTCTCATGAATACTGATGATTCTCGTTT
>Ga0163150_10000318_pt1 | contig 90685 bp, 81 predicted proteins | sample OliLakLV19P2IB_FD_148628 | JGI IMG/M metagenome (GOLD analysis project Ga0163150, IMG submission 148628) | Freshwater microbial mat bacterial communities from Lake Vanda, McMurdo Dry Valleys, Antarctica - Oligotrophic Lake LV.19.P2.IB | ecosystem: Environmental > Aquatic > Freshwater > Lake >... | reverse complement strand
GTCAGGGGTCAGAGGTCAGAGGTCAGTTTTGTAGGGTCCGCTGTGCGGACCACGCTGATCCATCGAATGCCAGCGGTCCGTACAGCGGACCCTACGCATACTCCGCAAACAGATATTCGGCCTTGTCGAACACCCAGCAGCCGATCATTGCGCACAGCAGCGACGCGATGACACTGTAGCCAAGCCACGGCCAGAGGAACGGGTCCATTTGACCTTGGATCACCACGCAGCGCAGCGAATCGAGGATGGGGGACACCGGGTTCAGCAGCAGCACCCAGCCGTACTGCCCGAGCTCGCCGTAAGTGAAATAGACGAGGGAGAAGAAGATTCCGAACTGGAGGACGACCTGCACGATGTATTTCACGTCGCGGAAGAAAAGGTTGGCGGCGGCGAGGAACAGGCCCAGGCCGCACGCCATGATGATGAGCAGGCCGATCAGCAGCGGGACAAGCAGCAAGTTCCACGACAGCACGAGCGGCGGCGCCGCCCCTTCCGCCATCGCGCCCTGAAACATCGGCGCAAACAGCGCCACGCCGGCCAGGAGAAAAGTCAAGCCGGTCACGCTGATGGCGAAGTCGAACAGTGACGACAGCATGCCCGAGATGGGCACGACCTCGCGCGGGAAGTAGATCTTGGTGATGAGCCCCATGTTGGCGATGAGGCTGTTGGAGGCGTTGGCGACGATGCTGGCGAAGAGCAGCCAGGGTATCGTCTTGACCATGACACCGGTGATGGCCGCGACTTCCAGCGGCTTGCCGCTGAAGATCGACATGGCGACGCGGAACACGATGCCGGAGGAGATCGCGAGCATCGGCATGAAGAAAACCCAGGCGACGCCCATGACCGCCTGCTTGTACTTCACGCGGATGTCGCGGTACGCCAGCGCAAACAACAGGTCGCGGTAGACGTAGATCTCTTTGAACATCCGCGTGAGCATGACCGATAAATCCGTGGGAAGGGTTCAGGGTGTAGGGTTTAGGGTGTAGGGTTCAAGCCACAAACCGAAACCGTCGGCCCATGCCTTGAACCCTGCACCCCACACCCTGAACCCTGCACCCTTCCCCATGTCATCGTCACAAACCACCCATCCACTGCGTTGCGTCTCGATCGATGTCGAGGAGTATTTCCACATCGAGGCGGCGTTCGGCCGGGTGACGCGCGACGAGTGGGACACGTGGCCCAGCCGGGTGGAGCGGAACGTGGACCTGCTGCTCGACCTCTTTAGTCGGCTGAATCAGCGCACCACCTTCTTCATCCTCGGCCACGTCGCCCAGCGGCACCCCGCGATGGTCCGCCGGATCGCAGGCGAGGGCCACGAGATCGCCAGTCACGGCACCATGCACGACCGTCTGCACCGGCTCACCCCCGACACCTTCCGCGAGGACCTCCTCGCCAGCAAACACCTGCTGGAGGACCAGACCGGGCGGAAGGTCATCGGTTATCGGGCGCCCACCTTCAGCATCGTGCCGCGGACCGCGTGGGCGATCGATGTGCTCGCCGCGGCGGGCTTTGAATACGACGCCTCGATCTTCCCGGTTCGCCACAAGTGGTACGGCGTGCCCAGCGCCCCGGATCGCCCGTTCATCGTCCGCGGCCCCGGCGGCGCCGAATTATTGGAAGTGCCGCCACTCACCTGGTCACCCGGCGGGCTGCTCAAGCCGTTGGCGAAAGCCCGCGGCGGCAAGTTGCCGGTGGCCGGCGGCGGCTACTTCCGGCTGCTGCCGCTCTGGTTCATGAAGCGCGGGTTGCAGCAGGCCGATGAACAGGGCCGGCCCGCCATCCTCTACTTCCACCCGTGGGAGTTCGACCCCGACATGCCGCGCCTGCCGCTGAGTTTCACGGGGAGATTGCGGACCTACACGGGCTTGAAATCGGCGCTGCGGAATCTGGAGGCCATCATGCGGCTGCCGGGGAGGTGGGGGGCGATTGGTGATGCCAAAGACGAACTCATGGCCCTTGCATCACGACAAGACGCCTTCACGCTTTCATGAGTCGCTACTTTGATCGCATCGTGGCTGCGATGACTACAATGTTCGGTCGATCGAAAGGGAACCTCATGACACTGCGCGGAAGAATTCGAGGTGGAATGATCGTGCTGGACAAGGCGGACCCTCTGCCCGAAGGCGCCGAGGTTGAGGTGGTGGTTGTAGGGCCGGTAGAAACGCCGCCGCTGGGCGCGACGCTGGCTGAAATCGGCCGCTGGGCCGAAACGTTTCCGACGGACATGCCCAGCGACTTCGCGGCGAACCACGATCACTACCTGCATGGCCTTCCCAAGCGCAAGCCATGAACATATTTGCCGACACGTTTTATTTTCTGGCGTTGATGAATCCGCGCGATGCAGCGCACCAGAGAGCGATCGAATGGGCTGAAGCGTCGAGCGATCGCCTTGTGACCACCACCGCCATCATGCTCGAAATGGGTGATGCGATGTGTTCTCCCAGGGATCGGCCACGATGCCTGACCCTGCTTGCACGGTTGCGCACCAATCCCGTTATCACAATCGTTACCGTCGATGATGAGCTTTTTGAACGCGGTATCGACCTCTTCCGCCGTCGCCCCGACAAGGACTGGCCGCTCACCGACTGCATCAGCTTCACCGTCATGGCCGACATGGACATTACCGACGCTCTTACTGCCGATGATCATTTCCGGCAAGCCGGATTCGATCCACTGTTCAGCGAGCCATGATTGAAGAATTTGGCACGCTTTCACCATCGATTTGGGCCTGCCCGGCCGGTCGCTCCCCCGACTCACCTAACGGCGCCCCCCGCCAAAACCACCCGCGCGATCGAACCGACATAGCTCGTGGCGGTGCCCGGCAATCGTGGTTGCTCACAACGGCATTGACCCGATAATGATCGAACCCCGCACATGGCCCGCTCCTTCGCATCAGGGAAAACATCATGCTCAGCCCCGATCAGGCCCGCATCCGTTCTTTCAAGGTCGTGCCCTCACTGCCGGAGCCGCTGCGGCCGCTGATGGACATCGCCCACAACCTCTGGTGGTCGTGGCACCCCGAGGCCGTCGAGCTCTTTGTCCGCCTCGACCGAGGCCTCTGGCAGTCAACGAACCATAACCCCGTGCGCATGCTCGGCAGTTGCCCGCAGGCGACCCTCGACCAGGCCGCCAGCGACGAAGGCTTCCTCACCTCCATGCGCCGCGTCGTCGAGAACCTCAAGCGCCACATGGAGCGCACGCCCTGGCACGTCCGCACCCACAAAGAGGCCGGCGACTTCCGCGTCGCCTACTTCTCCGCCGAGTTCGGCATCACCGAAGCCCTCCAGATCTACTCCGGCGGCCTGGGCTGCCTTGCGGGCGATCACCTCAAGAGCGCCGCCGAACTCGGCCTGCCGCTCATCGGCGTGGGCCTCCTCTACCGTCACGGCTACTTCCAGCAGTACCTCAACGCCGAGGGCTGGCAGCAGGAGTATTACCCCGACCTCGACTTCGCCAACCTCCCGCTCTCGCGCGTCAAGGACGGTCACGGCAAGCCGCTGCGCGTCCACGTCGAGCTCCCCGGCCGAACGCTGCACATCGGCGTCTGGCGCGCCCAGGTCGGCAAGGTCGAGCTCTTCCTCATGGACACCAACGTCCCCGAGAACGACGCCGCCGACCGCGGCATCACCGGCCAGCTCTACGGCGGCGACATGGAGATGCGCATCAAGCAGGAGATCGTGCTCGGCATCGGCGGCATCCGCGCCTTGGCCGCCATGGGCATCGAGCCGACCATCTGCCACATGAACGAGGGCCACTCCGCCTTCCTCGCCCTCGAGCGAATCCGCCGGCTCATCGAGAAGCACAACGTCACCTTCGACGAGGCCCGCCAGGCCGCCGCCGCCAGCCACGTCTTCACCACCCACACGCCCGTCCCCGCCGGGATCGACCGCTTCCCGCAGGAGATGATCCAGCGCTACTTCAAGGGCTATCACGAAGGCCTGCGCCTCGACATGGAGGGCCTGCTCGCCCTGGCGCGGGAGAACGTGTTCGACAAGAACGAGTTCTTCTCCATGGCCGTGCTCGCCATCCGCACCAGCGACTGGTGCAACGGCGTCAGCAAGCTGCACGGCGCCATCAGCCGGCAGATGTGGTCCTCCATCTGGCCCGGCGTGCCCGAAGCCGAAGTCCCCATCACGCACGTGACCAACGGCGTCCACGCCCGCTCCTGGCTCTCCAGCGACCTCATCTACCTCTTCGACCGCTACCTCGGCGGCAACTGGCAGTTCAACCCCGCCGACCACTCGATCTGGAAGAACGTCCGCGACATCCCCGACGAGGAGCTCTGGCGCGTCCACGAGCGCCGCCGGCAGAAGCTCATCATCTGGACCCGCCGCAAGCTCAAGGCCCAGCTCGAAGCCCGCGGCACCGTCAACAGCGAGGTGCAGGCCTCGATGGAAGCCCTCGACCCCAACGCGCTGACCATCGGCTTCGCCCGCCGCTTCGCCACCTACAAACGCGCCAACCTCCTCTTCCGCGACGCCAAGCGCCTCACCGCCCTGCTCACCAGCACCGATCGGCCCATCCAGTTCCTCATCGCCGGCAAGAGCCACCCCGCCGACGGCGGCGGCAAGGACCTCATCCGTCAGATCATCCACTTTGCCCGTGACTCCAAAGCCGGCCACAAGATCGTGTTCATTGAGAACTACGACATCCACGTCGCCCGCTACCTCGTGCAGGGCTGCGATGTCTGGCTCAACAACCCGCGCCGCGGCATGGAGGCGTCCGGCACCAGCGGCATGAAGGCCGCCCTCAACGGCGTCCTCAACTGCTCCATCCTCGACGGCTGGTGGGACGAGGCCTTCGCCACCGGCGTCGGCTGGGCCATCGGCCGCGGTGAGTCCTACGCCAACCCCGACCTCCAGGACGACATCGAGTCCGCCTCCCTCTACGACCTGCTCGAGAAGCAGATCGTTCCCACCTTCTACGACCGCGACAAGCAGGGCGTCCCCCGCCAGTGGGTCGCCGCCATGAAGACCTGCATCGCCACCCTCGCCCCCGCCTTCAACACCAACCGCATGGTGCAGGAGTACGCCGAGAAGCTCTACCTGCCCGCCGTCAAGCGCACCGCCGTGCTCAACGACGGCAACCTCAAGCGGGCCATCGAGCTCGCCCATCAGAAGGACCGCATGCGCCAGCAGTGGGGCCGCCTCCACGTCGATGAGGTTCAGGCCGACCTCAGCAGGCCGCTGGGCGTCTACGAGAAGCTCAAGGTCGACGCCATCGTCGACCTCGCCGACCTCTCGCCCACCGAGGTCCGCGTCCAGATCTACACGGGCCTCATGGACAACGATGGCCAGATCAGCGGCGGCAAGCCCATCGACATGAGCCACGCCGAACCCCTCGGCGGCACCAGACACCGCTTCACCGGCGAAATCCCCACCGAAACGTCCGGCCGCTACGGCTTCGCCATCCGCCTGCTCCCCGGCGGGGACCTCTTCACCGGCCCCAACGAGCCGGGCCTCATCCGCTGGGAAGGCGAAGCGCCGCCGATCAAGGCCACGACCGCCAAGCCCGTCATGGCCGGCGCGGGTCATTGATCGGCCGAGCGGCCGCGCTGGGGTCGCTGTCACCAGAGCAGACTTAAAAGAGCCATCGTCGAAGGTGCCACGGGTCGGGTCGGCGACCCGTGATGCGCGCCCCCGTCGCACGGGTCGCCGAGCCGACCCGTGGCACCGCCCTCGGCGTGCGTGATGCCACTGGCAGTCCGCTGCCAGTGTTCGCTGCTTCCTGCCGGTTCAGTCGTTCGCGTGTCGAAACGCCGGCAACGGACTGCCCGTGGCATCACGCGCGCCGACCTTCAGGGGCCGCATCAATAGCCGTCGCGGGTGGCGCTGAACGTGATGACCACGTCGTAATCGTCCGCGCCGTTGGGGCCATCGGCGAAGTAGATCGTCAGGCCCTTCTCATCGGGGACGACAAAGGCGACGTCGCGGCCGGACTTCTGGGTTGCCTTGGCGGTCGAGAAGTCGATGTTGGCGGGAAGGAAGCGGGTCTCGCCGGAGTTCGCAAGCGTCGGGTTCTCCTTCGGCGACCACTCGGTCTTGTTGAGCACCACTTTGCCCGGCCAGTCCCAGTGCTTGTGCTCCCAGACCGCTCCTTCTTTGGTGATGTGCAGCACGTCGCTGCCGTCGATGCGGGCGCGGAGGCGCAGCGTCGGGGCGGGCGGCGGCTTGACGGCTTTGGCGGGGTCGAAGGTGATGCGGAACCGGTAGTGGCTTTCGCCGTTGGGCGTGTCGTTCAAATAGATCACGACGCGGTCCTTCGTCGGGTTCATAGCGATGATGTCGCGGCCCTCGATGATCTCCAGCACGGCAAGCCTGAAATCCACCGGCCCCGGCAGGAAGCGCGTCTCGCCGCGGTTGGGCAGCGGGTTGATTTCGCGCGGGCTCCATGCGATGCCGTTCACCATCATCGGCGCGCTGGGCAGGTCCCAGTGCTGGTGCTTCCAGACCGCGCCGGCCGCGGTGATCTCGATGAGCTCACTGCCGTCGATGGGACCGGCGAACTCGAGGACGACTGCCTTCGCCGCGTCCGTGTCAGCAACCGCGGCCAGCCTCTTCTTAATCGGCGGATCGAACGCCAGGGCGACGCTCGCCAGCAGGACCGAGCCCAGAAGCGCAACACGATAAACGGGGCGGACGTTCATGACAGCCTCCAATGGCGGGATCGGGGGAAGCGAAATGGACGCAGGCGATGATCGCACCGGCACAACAGCATGTCAATGAATTAATCGCGGAATCGAGGCGGCCGCCTTGCGACGCCTCGGAGGCAGATCGGCAATCTCCCGAGGCGAGGGCAATCGCATGTACCCCCAGGGTGACACTGACAAGCGGAGTCCGCGGATCTTGTCAGTGTCGGTGGTGCAAGGGACAAACCACACTGACAAGGCCTCCGAGCAGTCCTTGTCAGTGCCACCCTCGGTACATGCGATTGCCCTGCTCCCGAGGCGATAATCGTTGACACTGGCCGTAGCGCGGACTACTTTACAAGTTGGAGATCGAGGTTCGGCCGCGTCTACGCTACCCCGCACCGGTATTGGTGTTGGGGATTGCCGGCCTCGTCACCCGCAGCACCTTTGCCGAGGTCCCATCGGCGGCCCTGAACCACCCCGCTGCGGCGTTTCGCCGTGTCGCCATTTGGCAGGTCAAACCGTGATGTCCAGCACTCTCCTCCGTGCGTTGGTCGTGATGGTCGTCGGTGCGCTGCTCGCGGGCCCAACCGCCGCCGCCGATCAGCCGGTCTCTTACTACAAAGACGTCTACCCGATCCTCAAGAAGCACTGCACCGGCTGCCACCACCCGGACAAGGCCAAGGGCAAGCTGGACCTGACCACCTTCACCGCCTTCAAGAAGGGCGGCAAGAAGGACGCGGGCTTCGTGCCGGGCGACCCGGGCAAGAGCCTGGTGGTGAAGATGATCAGCGGCAAGGAGCCGGAGATGCCGGAGGACGGCGACGCGCTGAAGCCAGAGCAGGTGGCGGTGATCGAGCGGTGGATCAAGGCGGGCGCGGTCGATGATTCGCCGGCGCCGCTGGGGCCGAAGGTGCCAACCGCGCTGCCGGTTTACAAGTCGTCCGCCCCGGTGACCGATCTGAAGTTCTCGCCCGACGGTTCGATGCTGGCGCTGACGGGTTATCACGAGGTGCTGCTCTATAAGCCGGACGGGTCGGAGCTGATCGGCCGGCTGCTGGGCGGTTCGCCGCGGCTTGAAGCGCTGACGTTTTCGGATGATTCGAAGTTCCTCGCCGTGGCCGGTGGATCGCCTGCGCAGTGGGGCGAGGTGCAGGTCTGGAACCTCGCGGAGAAGAAGCAGGTGAAGAGCTTTCGCGTCGGCAACGACTCGCTCTACGGCGTGTCGTTCTCGCCGAACCATGAGTTGGTCGCGTTCGGCTCGGCCGACAAAACCGCCCGCGTGCTCAAGGTCGAGGACGGCAGCGAGGTGCTGCTCTTCGGCAACCACAGCGACTGGGTCTTCGGCACCACCTTCACCGTCGACGGCAAGCGCGTGCTCACCGGCTCGCGCGACATGGCGATGAAGCTCAGCGAGATCGAAACCAAGCGGTTCATCGACGACATCAACAACCCGCTCGACACCGTCAACGACATGGCCCGCCACCCGAAGCAGGACATGGTCGTCTACGGCGGCAAGGCGGGCACCGTCCGCATCTACAAGATCAGCGACAACCAGGCCCGCACCGCCGCCCGCAACGACACCAACCTCGTGCGCCTCTTCGAGCGGCAACCCGGCGCCGTGCTCGCCGTCGCTTACTCACCGGAAGGCGACACGATCGCCGTCGGCGGCGAGTTCAGCGATGTGAAGGTCTACAAATCGGCCGATGGCGCGAAGGTCGCGACGCTCTCGGGCCATGGCAGCGCGGTCTATGCGGCGGCCTACCGCCCCGACGGCAAGGCCCTGGCGACGGCGGGGTTCGACGGCATCGTCCGTATCTTCGAGCTGCCGGCCGGCAATCTGATCAAGCAATTCCCGGCGGCGCCGGTGAGCGATGCGACGACGGCGGGGAAGTGAACGACTAAGAAAAATCCAAGCCCGATGATGAGGTCCGCCGAATCGTCGGGGTATTGGATCAAGGATTGCTGATGGATTACCCCGACGGTTCGCAAAGCCTCACCATCGGGCTTGATTGAGGGATTTGACTGAAGGATTTAACGACATGAAACGATACGCTCTCCTTTCGATGTTCGTATTCCTCGCTCTGCCGGCGGCGCTCTCCGCCGCCCCCGCGATGGACGAGTCGCTTCCCCCCGCGCCGCCGACGCCGAACATCAAGGCGCTGAAGCTGCTGCCAGCGGCGGTCACGCTGCACGACGCCCACGACTCGCAGCGCGTGCTCGTCCTCGGGCAGGCCGAGAGCGGCGAGTGGATCGACCTGACGCGTGATGCGAAGTTCACCGCCGCCCAGCCGGTCGTCGGCCTCGACAGCGAGGGCTACCTCGAAGCGAAGCAGGCCGGTGATACCACCGTGACCTTCTCGGTCGGCAAGGCGACCGCAACGCTCGCGGTGAAAGTGATCTCGGCCGACGCGCCTAAGATGCGCTACGTCCGCGATGTGCAGCCCATCATCAGCAAGGTCGGCTGCAACGCCGGCACCTGCCACGGCTCGCAGAAGGGTAAGAACGGCTTCTTCCTCTCGCTCCGCGGGTACGACACCGAGTACGACTACAAGCAGCTCATCCACGACATCAACGGCCGGCGCATCAACCGCTTCGACCCCGAGCACAGCCTCATGCTGCTCAAACCCACCGGCGATGTTCCGCACGAAGGCGGCGCCGCCCTCGACAAGGGTTCGCGGCATTACAACGTCATGCTCCAGTGGATCCGCCAAGGTGCACCGTACGAAGAGCTCTCGGCGCGCAGCCTGAAGCTCGAGGTGCTGCCGAAGGACGTTGACCTCGACCTCCCCGGCCGCAGCCAGGAGGTGATCGTGCTCGCTCATCACAGCGACGGCACCACCCGCGATGTCACCCGCGAAGCGGTTATGTCCACCAGCGACGGCGAGATCGCCAAGATGAAGGGCAATCTCGTCACCGGCATCCGCCGCGGCGAGGCGGCCGTGCTCGTGCGCTACGAGGGTCAGTACGCCACCGCGGTGATCACCGTCATGGGCGACCGCACGGGCTGGGCGTGGCAGGACATGCCCCGGCACAACTACATCGACGAGCACATCGACAACAAGCTCAAGAAAGTGAAGTCGCAGCTCTCGGAGCTCGCGAGTGATGGCGAGTTCTGCCGGCGCGTTTACTTCGACCTCACCGGTCTGCCCCCGACGCCGGAGCAGGCGAAGGCGTTTTTCGCGGACCCGACCGCTACGAAAGAGAAACGCGAGAAGCTGATCGATTCCCTCGTCGGCAGCGAGGCGTTCATCGAGCACTGGACGAACAAGTGGGCCGACCTGCTGCAATGCAACAGCGGGCAGCTCGGCGACAAGGGCGTCTGGATGTTCCGCGCCTGGATCCGCGACGCCATCGCCACCAACAAGCCCTACGACAAGTTCGTCCACGAGCTGCTCACCGCCCAGGGCGGCCAGTTCAACAACCCCGCCGTCAGCTACTACCTCACGCTCGGCAAGGAGAAGGGCCAGCCGATCAACACCGGCAAGATCACCGAGGACGTCACGCAGACCTTCCTCGGCGTCCGCTTCAACTGCAACAAGTGCCACGACCACCCGTTCGAGAAATGGACGCAGAACCAGTATTACCAGTTCGGCGCCTACTTCGCGCAGGTGCAGTTCAAGCCCGGCCGGCTGGCGGGCGAGACCGTCGTCTACCGCAACTTCAACGGCGGCGAGGTGCAGCACCCGAAGTCCGGCATGAACGTCGCCCCCGTCGTTCCCTACGGCAAGGCCGCCGACGCTGCGAAGATTCCTGATCGACGGGATGCACTGGCCGACTGGCTCGTGTCGACCGACAACAACCTCTTCGCCCGCAGCTATGTCAACCGCGTCTGGAGTTACTTCCACGGCCGCGGCATCATCGATCCCGTCGATGACATCCGTGCCGGCAACCCGCCCAGCAACCCCGAGCTGCTCGAAGCGCTGACGCAGGACTTCATTAAGAGCGGCCACGATGTCCGTCACCTGATGCGCACCATCGCGAAGAGCCGGACCTATCAGCTTTCGATCAAGGCGAACAAGTGGAACCAGACCGACAAGGTGAACTTCAGCCACGCCGCCCCGCGTCGCCTGACCGCCGAGCAACTGCTCGACGCCTTGGCGATCTCGACGGGCGTGCCGCAGCGGTTTGAAGGGCTGCCCGCCGGGATGCGGGCCGCCGAGGTCGCCGACGGCCGGGTCAAGGGCAACGACTTCACCGAGCTCTTCGGCCGGCCCAACCGCGAGTCGGCCTGCGAGTGCTCGCGCACCGACAGCATGACGCTCTCGCACGCCATGAAGATGATCATGGGCCCGACGATCAACGACGCGCTGGCGAACGGCGGCAATCGCTTCATCAAGATGGCCGGCGAGGTCAAGGACGACGCGAAACTGATCGACGAGATCTATTACGCCGTGCTCTGCCGGCCCGCGACGGAAGAAGAGAAGAAGAGCGTGGACTTCGCCGGCGGCGGCACGAGGGCTGAGATCGCGTCTGACCTGGCGTGGGCCCTCTACAACAGCCCGGCGTTTTTGTTTAATCACTAACCAAGGCGATCGGCATGCCATCCCATTCGCCAAGCACTGGCATCGGCCGTGTTCGGTGCTTGTTGCATTTTGGCTTGATTTGGGTCGCCTTGATGTGGTTGCTGTGGGGTTATGAGCACACAAGTGCCCGCCGCACGGGTTGGGACATTTACTATGGCGTTTTCACCGCAATGGAGCGCTCGGCGTGGATCGAACACGACAAATCAGTGCCGCCGCGACCGATTGAATGGCATGTGTACGGACCGCTTAAGCGTGGAGCCGGATTCGACGAAACGATCGCACTTTCGCTGGCGACGACGATCATTGTTGGGGGATGGCTTTACGCGAGGATGCCCGTTTATCACCGCTCGCCGGTCAACCGATCAATCCCGACTTCGCTCATCGAGAGTCGCGATACGATGGTTCCATGATCCCGCCCTTCAACGACGACGGATACCTCCCGCCGGGCATCCACCCGGCTACACTTGACGAGGTGGCCCAGAGGTTCGGCGCGGCCACGGAATTGCGGCGCGTGCAGATGGAATCGCTGCGATGGCTCATCGATCTGGCTCGCCGCGCCGGCGTCCTACGGATTGTGGTGAACGGCAGTTTCGTGACCGACACGCCGGAACCGAACGACGTGGATTGCGCGTTGCTGATCGGCCCCGAGTTCCCGCGTGATCCGTCGGCAGAGGCGGAAATACTTGCCGGCCTGCCGTTCATCAATCTTGAACTCGTTGATGAAGCCGCCTTGCGCCAGATGACCGAGTTCTACGGGACCAGCCGGCGCAACGTCCCCAAGGGCATCGTGGAGATCATCCCATGAGCATCGCCGACCAATTCGAGCTTGAGAACACCCGAAGAAAGCTGGCGCAATTGGAGTCCTTCCACCGCGAGACCCGAGACCGCCCCATGGCGAGCGAACATGTGCGCGAGTTGACCTTGCGCTCCATTCGGAAGCGCATCAATCAACTGAAGGAGGAGATCATGCGCTTTGAGACAGCAGGAGCCAGGCCATAGCTTCACTTATGCCCCGCCGGTCCGCCGCTGGTCAGATATTTCTTTCGGATCGCCCCTTCCAGGTCCACCCCGTTGATGTTCGCCAGCGTACACAGCCAGGCGACGACATCGGCGAACTCCTCTTCAATATTCGCCTCGTCGCGCTTGTCGCCGGTGGTGTTGAGCGCGGTGGCGAGCTCGCCGACCTCTTCGATGAGCCACATGAACGTCGCGGGGGTGCCGCGGGCGCTGTCGGCCTTGTAGTAGCGGTCGCGGATGTGCTGCTGGAAGGAGGCGAGGGTGAGCGGGGTGGATGACATCATTCCATCATAATGCGGGCCGGCGCGGGTGCTTGGCGCCAGCGCCGATGTCCCCGCCCATACGCCGTCTACGGGGCGCCGCGGCGGAAGCCGGCCTTGACATCGATACCATACCCCCCCTAGGGTATCTTATCGAGGGAACTTCCATGCTCAATGAAAAGCAGCGCAAGCAGGTGGTCCGGCGGCTCCGCATCATCCGCGGGCAGGTCGAAGGGCTCGAGCGGATGATCGAGGAAGGCAAGTATTGCGTCGATGTCCTCACGCAGGTCTCCGCCGTTCACGAGGCCCTGCGCGGCGTCGGCAAGGCCGTCGTACGAAACCACTTGGAAACCTGCGTCGCCCGCGACCTTAAGCGCGGCGAGGGCCACCACCATTTCGATGAACTCGTCGAGATCATGCACAAACTGTCGAGGTGAACCATGACCGCTCCAACACACCATCACGAACACCACTCTCAGTCGCAGGTGACGCTCGACGTCCGCGGCATGCACTGCGCCTCTTGTGTTTCGCACGTGGAGAAGGGCCTGCGCTCGGTGCCGGGCGTCAGCGATGCCCGCGTCAACCTGGCGACCAACGAGGCGGCGGTGACATTCGATGCGGCGAAGGCGGGCGTCGATGAATTGATTTCCGCGGTGAAAAGCACGGGCTACGACGCTTCGCTGCCGCCCGATCCGCATGCCGATCATCATCATCACGACGGCGCGGGTGAACATGACCACGATCATGGCGACGATGCCGCCTGGCGCAGGCGCGTCATCGTCGGCGCGATCTTCACCGCCCCCCTCGTCGTCATCGCGATGGTCATGGCCTGGCACTCGCCGGTGATGGTCTGGGTTCAGTTCGCCCTCGCGCTGCCGGTGCAGATTGTTCTCGGCTGGCCGTTCTACGTCGGCACGTGGAATTCGGTCAAGCGGCTGCGGCCCGACATGGACACGCTGGTCGCGCTCGGTTCCACCGCCGCGTTCGCCTACAGCCTCTACCTGCTTCTCGCCTGGCAGTTCGGCGGGGCGGCCCACGCCCACGACGCCGGCATGCCGCCGCACGTCTACTTCGAAACCGCCGCCGTCATCCTCACGCTCATCGGCGTCGGCAAGCTGCTCGAAGCCCGGGCCCGCTCCAGCGCCGCCTCCGCCATCCGCGAGCTGATGAACCTCCAACCGCCGGTGGCGACCGTGCTCCGCGATGGGCAGGAGCACGAGGTGCGGGTCAGCGAAATCCAGGTCGGCGACACCATCCTCGTCCGCCCCGGGCAGCGCATCGCGGTCGATGGCGTGGTCACCAGCGGCGCTTCGGCCGTCGATCAGTCGATGCTCACCGGCGAGTCGATGCCCATCGACGTCGCGCCCGGCAGCCAGGTCACCGGCGGCACGCTCAACCAGACCGGCGCGTTTCAGTTCCGCGCCACCCGCATCGGCAAACACACCGCCCTCGCCCAGATCGTCGAGCTCGTCAAACAGGCCCAGACGAGCAAGGCGAAGGTGCAGCGCGTGGCCGACGCGGTGGCGGGCGTCTTCGTGCAGATCGTCATGGTCATCGCGTTGGCGACGCTGCTCATCTGGGGATTGGCGTTTTCCAACTGGAATACAGGCCTTTTTGCGTCGATCGCCGTGCTGATCGTGGCGTGCCCCTGCGCCATGGGCCTGGCGACGCCGGCGGCGATCATGGTGGGCACCGGCCTGGGCGCCCGCATGGGCATCCTCATCAAAGACGCCGCCGCGCTGGAGCGGGCGGGGAAGCTGACGCACATCATCCTCGATAAGACCGGTACGCTGACCCGCGGCGAGCCGGCCGTCGTCGATGTCTGGGAGCAGGAGCACCATCCCGGCAGGGTGGTGCCGGTGGAGCGCCATGTAGACTCGCAGACGGCGGCGGAGAGTGAAGTCGCGGCAGCACCACCCTTGCGGGATGGTGCTCCCGAGAATGGTGCTCTCGATCTCCTCCGCTTCGCCGCCGCTGTCGAGCAGAACAGCGAACACCCGCTCGGCAAGGCCATCGTCCGCGCCGCGAAGGAGCGCAACCTCGCGCTCGCCCCGGTCGCCGATTTCAAGAGCATCACCGCCGGCGGCGTGCGCGGCGTGGTGGGTGGCCGAACCGTCATCGTCGGCAAACTCGCGACGCTGCGCGAGCACGGCGTCGAGATCGCTGCCGAGCTCGAAGCGCGCCTCGCCGAGGAAGCCGCAAAGGGCCGCACCGTTGTCGCCGTCGCCGTTGATGGACACAGCAGCGGACTGATCATGCTCGCCGACGAATTGAAAGCGAATGCAAAGGAGGCCGTTGCAGAGCTTCACCGCCTGGGCCTCAAGACGATCCTCATGACGGGTGACCAGCGCGCCGCCGGCATCGCCGTCGCGAAAGAGCTGGATATCGACGATGTCTTCGCCGAGGTGCTGCCGCAGGACAAGCAGGCCAAGGTCAGCGAGCTGCAGCGCAGCGGCGGCATCGTCGCGATGGTCGGCGACGGCATCAACGACGCCCCGGCGCTGGCCGCCGCGGACATCGGCATCGCGATAGGCGGCGGACAAGTGCGGAGTGCGCAGCGCGGAGTGCGGAACGAAACAGAAGTTCCGACTGCCGCGTTCGGAGCTCCGAGTTCGGCGTTGGGCAATGAAGATGCAGACAAGGCGAAACCGCTGCACAAATCGCACGGAATATCGCTCGCCGTCCTGAACCCCACACCCCAGACTCCACGCCCCAATCCCCCTGCTCCCGCCGGAGGCGGCTCCGACATCGCCATGCAGGCCGGGCACGTCGTGCTTGTCGGCGGGGATCTCGCCGCCCTGCCGCGCGCCATCCGTCTCAGCCGGGCGACGATGCGACGCATCTACGCCGGGCTGTTCTGGGCGTTCATCTACAACATCCTGCTGATCCCGCTCGCGGCGCTGGGCTACCTGCACCCGATGCTCGCGGCGGCGGCGATGGCGTTCAGCTCGATCAGCGTGGTGCTCAACGCCCTCTGGCTGCGCTGGCGCTGGCGCTCGGGGCCGTAGGTCAGGCTTTCCAGCCTGACAACGCAAATTTCAAGGCAAGACAGATCAGGCCACCGAGTCACCGAGTGCACCGAGGAAGACACGGAATCGAATTGATCGTTCCGATGACCCGCCGCTCATCTCTAACCACGTCTTTCTCGGTGCTCTCGGTGGCTCGGTGGCTGACCGCTTTGGTTTTAATCGGCCGGCTCGCGGCACCGCACGCTTACCTCTACGATGCGAGCCGAATCATCCCGTTCGACAACCGGCGTGGAGACCAGCCTCATGCACAAGCATCAACCCTCGACCCTGCTATTTCTGATCGTCCTCGCCTTCACCGCCGCGCCGGCCGCGGCCGCGGAGAAGAAAGACGCCCCCGCGCCCGCCAAGGTCGAGAAAAAAGAGGACGCCGCGCCGAAAGCCCCGCCCGCCGAGGCCAAGCCGATCCCCCGGCAGGTGCGCGAGGTCGAGGGCTGGAAGGTTCACGTCGATGAGCGCCTCCTCACCGGCGACCGCGCCGAGCTCGGCAAGGGCGCCCTGCGCGTGCTGGAGATCAAGCTGTTCGAGGCCTCGCTGCTCGTCGCCAAGCCGAAGCTCGCGGACCTGCGGACGATCGAGATCGTGCTCGATTACGAATGCCCGCGCCTGCATTCGCTTCAGTATCACCCCTCGGCCGGCTGGCTCAAGAGCAACGGGCACGAGGCGGTGCTGACGAAGAAGGTACACATCCCCCGGGCCGCCGAGATGGTCACGCAGTTGCCGTTCAAGCATCAGCCGATGGTGATGCTCCATGAACTGTCGCACGGGTTCCACGACCAGTTCCTCAGCTTCGATCACGCCGGGATCATGAAGCAGTGGGAGGCGTTCAAGGCGAGCGGCAAGTGGGAGAAGATCATGCACATCTCCGGCCGATACCAGAAGCATTATGCCCTGACGACGCAGATGGAGTTCTTCGCGGAGATGAGCGAGTCGTACTTCGGCACGAACGATTTCTACCCGTTCGTGCGCGGGGAATTGAAGGAGGCGCTGCCGGAGTTCCACGAGCTGCTGGCGGAGCTTTGGGGCGACAAGGAGCCGAAGAAGGCGGCGCATAGCTCGGACAAATGAGCATCTACGTTCGTGCGAAATGTTCTGCCTCTACCGCAGCCGCGATTTCAGCTTCCGGGATGGTGCAGACAGGGAGATCGGACAAGAAGCGTTCGCCTGCATTGCAGACATACATCACGCCGGCTTCATCTATCAACAGGGCCGACATTCGAGTAGGGAACCCCCAAACGAAGATCGCCACAATTGGCGAGATCAAGCTCACGCACAATGCTGCTGCCCCGACGGAAACCGGTAGGGCGAGTTTGCTCGCGAGAACTGTTCCTAACACACCCAGGACGGTGATAACGAGACATGCGAAGAGAGATTTGCGGATGGAGCGACGATGTACTGCGCAGAGATGGAAATATAAATAACCGCGGCGATTCGTCGCAATCGCTGCGAGATTTCCAAGAGGCGACCTAGAGTTGATGGCAAGCCCGCGAGGATTCCATTCAAGGCCCAGCCGTTTTGGTTTGCCGGTACCGGGATTGCCGCACTTGACGCAACGGCAAGGCAAAACGGCCCCGTCGCGCACGACTAACAGCTTTCCGAATCTTGCATGTGTGCCGGTCATTGGTTAGTCCTTTGGCGGCTCTTCCACCACGCCGTCGGTCTGCTTCTTGCGGTACTCAACGAGCTTCGCCTCGATCGTCTTGTCGCCCGTCGCCAGGATGGCGGCGGCGAAGAGGGCGGCGTTGACCGCGCCATGTGAACCAAGCGACATGGTGCCGACGGGGATGCCCTTGGGCATGTTGCAGGTTGAGAGGATCGCGTCGAGGCCGCCGGCGATCTTGCCTTCCATGGGCACGCCGAGCACGGGCAGGTGCGTCAGCGCCGCCATGACGCCGGCCAGGTGTGCGCTCATGCCCGCCGCGGCAATGATCACTTTGATGCCGCGCTTGGCGGCGGTGGTGGCGAAGTCGTGGGCCCGCTGCGGTGTGCGGTGGGCGGAGCAGACCTTCCACTCCCACGCGATGCCGAGCTGGTCGAGGACCTTGGTGGTTTCCTTCATGGTGGGCGCATCGGTCGCGCTGCCCATGACGATGCCGACGAGGGGTTGTTTATCGCTCATGGGCGGGGATTATAGGGAATGCTTGGCCGCTTAGCGGTCGGGCCGGAGGCTTTGCGCAGGCCCACGGGGCGGCGCGGTGGATGTGGGAAGGAACGGGTGGGCCTGCGCCGAGCCTGCGGCCCGACCGCTAAGCCTTCGTCAGATCGATCCACGCCTCCGGCAGCACCTCCAGCCACCACCGCCCGTGGCTGCGGCGGACGAACACCTTGCACCCGAAGGTGGCGCTCAAGGACTCGGGTGTGATGATGTCGGCGGGCTTGCCGACGTGGGTGAGCTGGCCGTCGCGCATCAGCATCACCTGTGCGGTGCGCGGCGAGAGTTCCTCGACGTGGTGGGTGATCATCAGCACGGTCATCGGCGGCGCGCCCTGCGGCGCGGCCGGCGCCTGCTCCTGCGATTCGAGGATTGCTTCGATGGTGGCGAGCACGTGTTCGCGGCCGGAGATATCGAGGCCGGCGGTGGGTTCGTCGAGGATGAGCAGTTCCGGGCGGTGGACGAGGGCGCGAGCGATCAGACAGCGGCGCTGCTCGCCGGTGGAGAGCAGCGAGAAGCGGTGCGTGATGCGGTGGCCGAGGCCGACCTCGCGGAGCATGTGGGCGGCGCGGTCACGCTGGTCGGCGGTTGGCACGTCGTACAAGCCGATGGTGCCGAAGAAGCCGGTAAGCGTGGCGTCGAGCGCGGAGAGCTCGGCATCGACGACGGAGCCGGTGACGTGGGCCTCGGCGGTGGATGCGGTGGGGTTGACAACGCTGATGCGGCGACGCAGGGCGCGGATGTCGGTGTCGCCGATGGTTTCGCCCAGGACGTTCACGCTGCCTTGTGTGAAGAACATGGCGCCGGTGATGGCGCGGGTGAGCGTGGTCTTGCCGCAGCCGTTGGGGCCGAGGATGGCGGTGCAGGAACCCGTGGGAATCTCGCACGACACGCCGCGCAGGATGGAAGTCGCGCCGCGGACGAGGTGCAGGTCGCAGATGGAGACAGCGGAGTTCACTTCCCTCGCCGCTCCATGAACATCACATCCCAATACCTGCCGAACTTTCGGCCGACCTCGGTGAAGACGCCGGCGCTCTTGAAGCCGAATCGTTCGTGCAGCTTGACCGAGTTGTCGTTGGGGATCGTGATGCCTGCATAAAAACGGTGGATGTCTTCGTCCTTGATGAGGTCGAACAGCGCGGTGTAAAGCCGCGTGCCGTGGCCGTGTCCGCACATGTCCGGGTGCAGGTACACGCTGGTCTCGACGCTCGGATCGTAAGCGGCCTTGACGCGGAACTGCGACGTCGATGCGTAACCGATCACTTTGCCGGCCAACTCCGCGACGATCAGCCGGTGCCGGCCGGTTGTGTGGTAATGACTGAACCAGGCGCGGCGCGACTCGACGGTGTACGGCTCGAGGTCGAAGGTGATGGGCGTGTGGTGGATGTAGTGGTTGTAGATCTCGACCAGCGCGGGCAGGTCGGCGTCGCAACCGGGGCGGATGGTGGGAGTGGTCATGCTGATGCTCGTGTCTGCGGCGCTCGCCCCCTCTCCCCCGGGAGAGGACAGACTCGAATCGCCGCGCAGCCGCGATTCGAGTCAGGTGAGGGAAGGACGCACGAACAATTGAAGTGGTCCATTGCGGAATGTGCGAGGTAAAAAGCGTGTGCAGCCATCGCACCGCTTCCGTCGCTCCGGCGCCATTCCCTCACCTGCCGCAATCGCTCTGCTCGCGCAGCGATTGCGGCTGTCCTCTCCCGGGGGGAGAGGGGTGGCAACAGCATACCGCCTTGGCCGCTTGCAATCCCCCGCGTCATGCCTCACGATGCGCCTTCCGGTTGAGGTTCCACCCACGTCGGAGGTCCGCCGCATGTCGCAGCCGCCAAGTGAGCCCGCGCTCGTGAGCTCCACCGCCGACGATCCTTCACAGCACCGCACGCCGCCTTCGACCGTGCTGGGCATCCTCCGCCGCATCGGGCCGGGCATGATCCTCGCCGGCTCGATCGTCGGCTCCGGTGAGCTCATCGCGACGACCCGCACCGGCGCCGAGGCGGGGTTCACGCTGCTGTGGCTGATCATCGTCGGCTGCGTCATCAAGGTGTTCGTGCAGATCGAGCTGGGCCGGTACACCATCGTCAACGGCCGGACCACGCTCGCCGCACTGAACACGGTGCCCGGGCCGCGCTTCGCGCTGCCGCTCGGCAACGCCAGCGCGAAGGGCAACTGGATCACCTGGTTCTGGCTGCTCATGTTCCTCGCCACCATCGGGCAGCTCGGCGGCATCGTCGGCGGCGTCGGGCAGGCGATGGCGATCAGCATGCCGCTGACGGACGAAGGCCGGACGTACAACCAGGTCGTCGCCGAAACCATCGCATTCAAAACGAAGACGGCGCAGTTGCGGCACATCGACGCTTACGTGAAGGAGGCCCGCGGAGCGAGCGACAAGGACCGGGCGGTGATCGCGAACCTGGAGCAGGACCTGGCGCTGCTGATCGACAAGCCGCACGTGAAGCAGGTCCGTGCCGAGGAGCGGCTCAAAGCGGTGGAAAAGGAACTGGCGGCATTGAGCAGCGGCGGGAAACCGGTCGACCCCGCGATCCTTGAAACCACAAGGCAGCGCATCGCCGACCTCGACGCCGAGGCAGCGAAACTCAAAGCGTCGATCGCTCAGGTGACGCCGCCCACGAAGTCAAACGATGACAAAATCTGGGCGACGATCCTCGGCGTGATCACCTCGGTCGTGCTCGTCGCGGGGCGCTACCGCTTCATCGAGATCGTCTCGATCATCCTCGTCGCCACCTTCACCGTCGTCACGCTCGGCAACCTGCTCGCGCTCCAGACCTTCGGCGAGTGGGCGGTGCGCGGCCGCGACATCGCCGAAGGCCTCAGCTTCAAACTGCCATCGACCGGCGACGGCGGCGCATCGCTCTCGGGCGGCAACCCGCTGAGCACCGCGCTCGCCGCGTTCGGCATCATCGGCGTCGGCGCATCGGAGCTCATGGCCTATCCCTACTGGTGCATCGAGAAGGGCTACGCCAAGTGGACCGGCCGGCCCGATGGCTCGGCGAGCTGGATCGGCCGGGCAACCGGTTGGCTCCGCGTCATGAAGTGGGACGCGTGGTCCTCCATGGTGCTCTACACGCTGGCGACCATCGCCTTCTACCTGCTCGGCGCCGCCATCCTGAACCGCACAGGCCTGCACCCGAGCAACGATGAGCTCATCCCCACGCTCACCAACATGTACGAGCCCGTCTTCGGCAGGCACGCGCCGATCCTGTTCCTCACCGGCGCCATCGCGGTGCTTTACTCGACCTATTTCTCCGCCTCCGCCGCCAACGCCCGGCAGGCGGCCGACGTGATCGACGCCTTCGGCATCAAGCGCCTCGACGACCGCGGCCGCCGGGCATGGGTCCGCTTCTTCTCGGGCCTCTTCCCGCTCGTCTGCGTCGTGATTTACTGGGTGTTCCCCAAGCCCGTCACGCTGGTGCTCGTCTCCGGCGTGATGCAGGCGCTGCTGCTGCCGATGCTCGGCGTCGCCGCGCTCTACTTCCGCTACAAACAGTGCGACGCGGCACTGAAGCCGAGCCTTGCGTGGGACCTCATGCTCTGGCTCAGCTTCGCCGGCTTCTTCGTCGTCGGCGCATACCTCACGTATGTGAACGTCGGCAAGTGGATCGGCTGAGCCGAATGGCGCGATTGAAAGCAGTCCCAGCGGGTGCCACGGGTCGGCTCGGCGACCCGTGACGCATACCACCCAGAGCACGGGTCTCCGAGCCGACCCGTGGCACCGAAGTCAAGCGCTGCTCTGCTCTATCATCCAGCGGCGCAACGGAGACCGACCTTGACCTCACTCCTTCGCTCGATCGCGTTCATCGCGGCAGCGCTCATCTCATCGCTGGCAGTCTCCGCGGCCGACAAGCCCGATGTCCTCTTCATCGCCATCGACGACCTCAACGACTGGATCGGCTGCCTGAACGGCCACCCGCAAGTCAAGACGCCGCACATCGATGCCCTGGCCGCCCGCGGGATGCTCTTCACCAACGCACACTGCCAATCACCCCTGTGCAATCCCTCCCGCGCCAGCCTGCTGCTCTCGCTGCGGCCGTCGACGACGGGGATCTATGGCCTCGCCCCGGGCTTCCGCCGGCTCGACACCTACAAAGACCGCGTCACGATCCCGCAGCATTTCGCCGCCAATGGCTACGCCACGTTCTGTGCCGGCAAGATCCACCACGACGGCTCGATCGCGCCGAAGGAGCGCGGGAAGGAGTTCGAGGTGTGGGAGCAGGCGGGGAGGATGCCGTACCCCTCGAAGAAGATCGTGACGACGCCCGACAACATGGCGGCGATGGATTGGGGCATCTTTCCGGAGAACGACGAGTTTCAGGCCGACTGGCAGATCGCCGACGCGGCGATTGCGCACCTGAAGAAGAGGCACGATAAGCCGCTGTTCACTGCGGTGGGCTTCCGGCTGCCGCACGTGCCGTGCTTCGCGTCGCGGAAGTGGTTCGACCTGTACCCGGAGAACGGGCTGGTGATGCCGCCGGTGCTGGAGGAGGATCGCAAGGACGTGCCGGCGTTCGCGTGGTACCTGCACTGGAAACTGCCCGAGCCGCGGCTATCGTGGCTGAAGCAGGCGGAGCAGTGGCGGCCGCTGGTGCGCTCTTACCTGGCGACGACGAGCTTCATGGACAGCCAGGTCGGCCGGGTGCTGGAGGCGCTGAAGGAAAGCGGCCGCGAGGCGAACACCATCGTCGTGCTCTGGTCCGATCACGGCTGGCACCTCGGTGAGAAAGGAATCACCGGCAAGAACACGCTCTGGGAACGCTCGACGCGCGTGCCGCTGATGTTCGCCGGCCCCGGCGTGGCGAAGGGCAAGTGCGATCAACCCGCGGAACTCCTCGACCTCTATCCCACATTGATCGACCTGAGCGGCTTGCCGCTTCGCACCGACCTCGAAGGCATCAGCCTCCTGCCGCAGCTCAAGGACGGCAACAACAAGCGCGACCGTCCCGCGATCACCACGCACAACCAGGGCAACCACGCCGTGCGCTCGCAGCGCTGGCGCTACATCCGCTACGCCGACGGCTCACAGGAACTCTACGACCTGCGTGAAGACCCCAACGAGTGGAAGAACCTCGCGGGTGATGCGGCACATGCGGCGGTGATCGCAGAGCATGCGAAGTGGTTGCCGAAGACCGATGCCGCTCCCGCGCCGGGCAGCGCTCACCGCGTGCTGGTGAAGCAGGGCGACCAGTGGCTGTGGGAAGGCAAGGCGATCAAGGCGGAGGAGAAGGTGGAGTAGGGTCCGCTGTGTGGACCATGCATTCAATGGTGGGGGAAGAGATGGTTCAGGGCAATCGCATGTACGGGTGCCACGGGTCGGCTTTGCGACCCGTGACCTCTCGCACGGGTCGCCGAGCCGACCCGTGGCACCATCGATCGACCGCATGCGATGCCCTGAGAAGCGGTCCGCACAGCGGACCCTACGTCTGCCCGATCGTGATCACGTTCTTCCCCTGCTGCTTCGACTGAAGCGCCATGGCGTCGGCCTTGGCCATAAGCTCGTCGGGCGTCGCGCCGTCCCACGGGAAGTTGGCGAGGCCGCCGGAGATGGTCAGGGTGCCGAGCGCTTCGGCGCCGAGCTTGGGGAACTTGTGAGCGGCGATCGCCTTGCGGAACCGCTCGCAGACCTTGGCGATGTCGGCCGGGTGCCGGCTGTTGGCGCGGCGCGGGGCCTCGGCGTCCCAGAAGATCACCGCGAACTCGTCGCCACCGATGCGGGCCACGATGTCCTGCTCGCGCACCACCGCCTGCATGAGCTTCACCGTCTCGCGGAGGATGTCGTCGCCGGCGGCGTGGCCGTAGCGGTCGTTGTATCTCTTAAAGTCGTCCACATCGAAGAGCAGCAGCGTCACCGTGCTGCGGTCGCCGGTCGCGCGGTTGAGCGCCATGCTCAAAAACCGCTGGAAATACCGGCGATTCCATGCGCCCGTCAGCTCATCGTGCATCGCCATGAACCAGAGGTCCTGCTGCTGGCGGTGCAGCATGAGCCAGCGCGAGAGCCACTGCGCCCAAGGCTCGAGCGCGGCAACGGTCGCCGGTGAGGGTGCGTGCAGGTGGCCGAAGGTGATGCCGAGATGGGCCACCGCGGCGGTCGCGTGATCGTCGGGGACATCGCCCTCGGCGAAGTCGATGCCGGTCACGCCGCTGTGCCGCTGGAGGTAGCGGACCGCCTCGGCCTTCGCCTGGCCGTGCGGGTTGATCAACTGCTCGATCACGGCGGTATCGAGCGCGGCGGCCGACAACGTGCCCGTCTCGCGCCGCGAGACGGCGGCAGTACAGGTCGCGAAGCCAGATGAGTACTCTTCGCCACCGGCATCGCCCCTCGCCAGCGACCGGCTCAAGTCGACGCTGGTCACCGGCGACGCGAGGCAGTCATCGAACCCCGCCGCGATGGCGCGGTCGCGGGCGGCGTCGAGCGGCATCGAGGTGACGCCGATCAGCCGGGCGCGGGGCACCAGCTCGCGCAGGGCGGCGGCGGTGGCGGCCATCGCGCCGTTGAGCGTGTCGATGGGACCGAGGATCGCATGAGGCGCATCGTCGCTGACGCCGACCTCGCCCATCGCCATGAGGTAGCCGGCGACGCTGCGAGTCTCGACCGGCGCCGCCGCCGCGTGCAGCGCCGCCTCGACCTGCGCAGGCAGGCCGTGCCCATCGTCGACGAGCAACAGCCGCTTGGCGGAAGGTGGGTGAGGGGAAGATGGAGTGGAGTCTGGCACGGTCAATCTCAGGCAAAGGCGATCAATCGCATCGTCGCGGTTCAAGTCCATCGTAGCGTTTGCCTTCGGTGCCACGGGTCGGCTCGGAGACCCGTGCTCTGGGGTGACCTGCGTCACGGGTCTCCGAGCCGACCCGTGGCACCCGCTACGACGGCCTGTGTCTGCTCTAGCGATCCGCTCCCGTTCGCGGACCGGGCAGCGGACCCATGAGCATCGCGAGCTCCTCTTCGGTGATGAGCGCTTCAGATCGGCCCGCTTCGGCCGGCGGCAAAGGGTCGTGATCGTGCGGAGGCAGTGAATCATGCGTGTCGTGCCCGGCCTGTCCCGCCAGGCTGGCGGCGCTGACGGAGATCGTGCTGCCCAGCCGGACGAGGCTGCCGCCGCCGGCAGCGCCCGCATCGGCGCTCCGCCAGATCGTGACGCGCGGGTAATACCGTGCGGCAGCGGCAACGAGTTCGTGCGTCGTGGCGGTGATCGTGTGTTCCAGCAGCACGATCGCCTGCGCCCCGCGGTGCAGCTCGACCATCACGGCAGGTGCGTCATCGACGATGGCGACCCGCGCCGCGCGGGCCATCAGGTTCAGCAGCAGCGCCGCCGCGGCGGGCTCGCCGGCGTCACCCGCATCGCCGATCGCCGGCCGGAGCACGACGAGGTGCTCGACGGGCGTGAACTCGCGATGGTCGGTGTGACTGGCCACGTGGATGGAAGGGTGAATGACGGTTGCGTGCATCGTGCCGCGGCGCGGGGGAAGCTGCCCCCCGTCTGCGCCACAGTACGGAGAATTGTAGCGGAAAGGATGCGTCAGACTCGCGCCGGCTGACGTTGGCAACGGCAAATCTGTCAGTGCCCTTGGGGTGCCACGGACAGCGCAGCGACGCTCGGGGAGCGGAGTCGTCCGTGATTCTCACGCCGACGACGCACCCGCACGGACGACTTCGCTCGGCAGACCTCGCTGCGCTGTCCGTGGCACCCGTCCATCCCGCCGAAACCGGAAGTCACGACGCCTCGAAGAAGCGTGCGTTGGTGCCGCCTTCGCCGACCGCGACGTGCAGGGGCTTGGCGCAGCGCGGGCAGCGGCCGTGATAAGCCACGCCGGCCGCGTCGCGGTAAATGCGCGAGTAGACCGAGCAGCAGCGCCAGTGAATCGCAAGCCACGGCCGGCCCTGGAACGCGGACGCCTGCTCCGCCGGCGCAGCGACGGGCGCATGGCTCGCCGGCGGCGTCGGAAGCAAGGGACCATCGCCTTCGCGCTGCGTCTTGAGCCCGCTGATGTCCAGGATGTAGTCGGGTCCTGCCATGGGATTCGTCGCGCCGTTCAATCAGATCGGCTCAACCTGACGCCCGCCTTCAGGTCACGCCGGCGCGGTCAGTCGTTAGCCCATGAATAAATATGCCTTAGTATTAATCCAGGACCCTTCGCTACGCCGACGTTATCGCATATCGTCAACGCAGGAGCAGCGACCTGATGGCTACACCCGCCAGCCAGACCACGATCCGCAACCGGCTTGAGCCCGCGATGGCGATGGCTCGCGACCCCAAGCGGGCAGGCCTGCTGAAGGTGAATGTCTCAACGGTCGTTCTGCACAACGACAAGGTGCTGATGATCCGCGAGGGCCGCGGCCGCAAGCGCGGGCTCTGGAACTTCCCCGGCGGCAAGGCCCACCTCGGCGAGAAACTCCTCACCACCGCCGTCCGCGAGACCCTTGAAGAGACCGGCATCGCCGTGAAACCCGTGGGGCTGCTCGCCCTCTACGTCGATGTGCGGGGCACGACCAAGCCATCGCTCCGCCTGCATCTCTCGGCCCGCATGCTCGGCGGCCGCGTCCGCATCGACGGCGAAGAAGTCCTCGACGCCCGCTGGTTCACCGTCGCACAGCTCCGCGACCTGAACCCTAAGAAGCTCTGGAACCCGCACCTCATTCTCCAGACCCTCGTCCAGCTCGACCACTGGTCCGGCCACCCGCTCAAGCTGCTGCGCGAGGTCGATTCCTTTCTTCGCGTCGCCTGATGACAGTTTCGTCCCGGCAGCGCCAGCGGCCGAATCGACGGTGACGAAATCGGTCCGCACAGCGGACCCTACCTGCACCACCGGCGGTGATGGAAGCTGAAGCGCGGCTGCGTGAGGCCGAAATGGATGTCGGTCACCAGGCCCTCTGCCTCGGTCGTCACCGAAACAACCTTCGGCGTCGTGTGCTTCCACGCCTTCTCGATCTTCACCGCGTCGCGCAGGCTGTGCCGGCCGAGGGCAAGCGGCCGCAGCGAGAACCGCGCGGAGCTGTCGAGCATGAAGAAGCATGCCTTGCGGTCGTGCGATTCGACATCGAGCGTTACCTTGCCGCTCTCGTCGAACTTGACCGCCAGCTTCATCTCGTCGAACGCCGCATCGTCGCCGGACTCAAACTCCAGCATCAGCGTTCGGCTGTCGACCCAGGTCTGCCGGAAGTGCGCGGCGTCGGAGAAGTCGGCCAGCGTCTTGCTCTTGCCCTTGAGGTATAGCAGTTGGAATCGGTCGAGGAGGGTCAGGTCGACCGGCGCCGCGATGCGAACGAGGTGCTCACCCGGGGCGACGCTGTGCAGGTGATAGCTGCCATCGGCGAGGCTCACCGTCGCATTCTCGCCATCGTCGATCTTGCCGTTCGCGTTGGCGTCGATGTACACCGTCCAACCGGCGAGCGCGGCCTCGCCTTCGTCGCGCACGCCGTCGCGGTCGGCATCATGGAAGAGCGTCCCTGTGATGTCGCCGATCGATTGCACCTCGAGCGACAACGACCGCTGCACGGTGTGCTGCCCGTCGCTGACTTCGAGCGTGATGTCGAGTGAGCCGAGGTGCGCGTAGCCGGGCGTGCCGCTCAAGGTCGCGGTGCCGTCGCCGTGGTCGGTGAGCGTGAGCCAGTCCGGCAGCGCATCGGCCGAAATGGCGAGCGCATCGCCGTCGGCATCCGTCGCGGATATCACAAAGGAAAACGCGGTGCCTTCCGTCGCCAGCGCTGGCAGCAGGTCCGCGAAGACCGGTTCCTCGTTCGCCGGCGGCGCGGGCGGGGCTTCGTACTCGACGATGTAGCTAATCACCGGCAGCGTCGATGAGTGATTGACCCAGTTGTTCCACACATCATCGGTGAGCTGCCCGCGGGCACCGAAATGGACGTAATGTTCGGTGGCGCGATCCGGCTGACCGACTGCCCAGCTCGTGAAATTGAACGCCTCACCACTGACCCACTGCCAGCCCTGCGCCGCGGGCATCGAGGCGTTCCCCGCCGGCTTGAACGCGCCGATCCACGGGCCGTGCGCCTGGATGCCCAGCGTGTTGAGTCGCTGCCAGAACTGCGGATCATCGATGAGCGAGAAGATGAAATCGTTCTCGGCCTGCGAGGTGATGGTGGCGAGGTGTCCGCCGCGCGACTCGGCGGCGAGGCGGGCGTCTTCCCACGAGATGCCGGTGCTGCCGGCGATGATGATCTCGTATGAGTTGCCGTTACCGCCGAGCGCGCCCGACCAGAGGACGGGGACACCGGGCGTCGCGCTCATCAGGCAGCGCGGTTCGAGCGTGTCGAGCAGCGCGGGTTCAACGATGGTGAGGGTTTGCCGGCTGGAGTGAGATGCAGCACGGTTGGAGCGGCGATCGAAGAGGACGCGAGCCATGGCCGACCCCTACGCCTCGCTTGCCGTGGATGACCCGCACCGTGCGCAGCACCGGTGCGTCCCCTGGCCGTTTTGAATCCAGTGAAGTAAACGAAGTGGGATCACCACCCGCCAGCGATGCTCTTTTCGGACGACGAAGAGGTGGCAAGTAATTCCGTCTGTTACGGCGGGGCGAGATGGGTGACTGGCCGGACAACCGATGTCGCATTCACATCGTCATCAATGGCTGAAAGCCGGCCTGCTCAAAATGCCGATCGAGCGTCACGGCCTCCACAATAGGATTCATTCTTCATCAGCACAAAACTGGCACAATCGATCAGCCCCCAAGTCTTATCGTGCATCTGATCGTAAAGCGCTAAAGCATCATCGAAGCGCTGTTGATCGACCGTGACGATTTGAGCCGTGGACAGATGGGCCAGGTCATCAACGAACGCGCGGAAGGTGCGCCGCCCGGGCAATCGCGCGAGGCTGTTCCCCGTTTCTGCGAGCACCCAGTCGGTGGTGACCAACCCACGATGTTTGAGATCCAACCGCCGAAACAACTCCACCGCCTGGGCGTGATGCTGATCATCAGCATTCAATAGTGACAGCCAGCCGCTGGTATCGATAAAGACAGGATCATTCACCACCATCAGTCACCTTCGGCTGTCCGTACAGGTAATGGTCCACATTGGCCGCGAGATCAGGGACGCCGGTTCGCCGGGCATGTTGAAGCAAATGTTCAACCCGACCGTCGATGCTCGCAGTTGACCCGGCGGGCAGTGTTTCAATCTTGACGGGTGTTCCCTCGGGGATGTTCATGTCCCCGTCGAGCACAACTACCCCGTTGCGAATATGACCGTGATAAACCATCGAATGACTCACTTTGACGCTGCATCATATGGCGTGCTTGAGTCGAATCCAAGAACGCGGATATTGAATCGAGACCTAATGGACTCTCGACACGATCAATAATCGCTCACCGCCCCGTCCCGCCCCTTCGGCACCGGCCACTTGAAGTTCCGCCGGGGGTCGGCGTTGATCTTCTCGAACGTCGACTCGTCCACCTCCACGCCGAGCCCGGGGCCCTGTGGCAGGCTCGCGTTGCCGTCCTTGTCCAGCTTCCAGTTCACGCGCACCACCTCATCGGGCAGGATCTCGTGGCGGGCTTCCTGAATCAAGAAGTTGGGGATCGAGGCGGCAACGTGCATGCTCGCGCTCAAGCCCAGTTTGCTTTTGATCGAGTGCGGAGCGATGGGCGTGTTGAACGCCTCGGCGAGCACCGCGATTTTTTTCATCTGCGTGATGCCGCCGCAGTGGCCGCAATCCGGCTGGAGGATGTCGACGGCCCGCTCGGTGAGGTACGGCACGAACTCCCAAATGGTGCGGTCGCGCTCGCCGGACGCCAGCGGGATTTTAATCGCCGCCTTGAGCCGTTTGAACACCTCGATGTTGCCGGGCACCGCGGGCTCTTCGATCCAGAGCAGGTCCTTCGCGTCGATGGAATTGGCGAACTGAATGAGCAGCGCGGGCGGCACGGCGGCATGGGCGTCGAACATCAGCGTGCCGTCGGGGCCGACCTTCTTGCGGCCGTCCTGCACCATCTTCACGAGCGCCTCGACGTCCTTGAGGTCGCCCGACTGCGGGTGCGGCCCGCCGGTGCCGATCTTGTACGCTTTCTCCGTGGGATACAGCCGCAGCCAGTCGCGCACCGGCCCGCCGAGCAGGCGGTAGACGGGCACGCCCCACGCCTTGCCGGTGATGTCCCACAGCGCCATGTCGATGGCGGAGAGGACGTGCGTGAGGAACGGGCCGCCTCGCATGTCGCGGTGCGAGCGGTAGACCTTCTGCCAGAGGTGCTCGATGCGCGTCGGGTTCTCGCCGTCGAGCAGCTCGAAGAGCGATTGCGCGAGCGCGACGGCGATGGTGGGCTCGAGGCCGGTGACCTCGCCCCAGCCGGTGATCTTCGCATCGGTCTCGATCTTGATGAACGCCTTGGTGCCGACGCGGAAGCCGCGCAGCCCGCTGATCTTGATCTTCGCGCCGCGGTCCTCCACCTGCGCCGCCGGATTGTCGGCCGCGCCGACCGATTCATTTAGCACGGCCAGCCCCATCGCGGCAGCGCCCATCGAGGCGAACACGTCGCGGCGCGTCGGGGGGTGAACAGCGGCGGTAGAACTCATCGATTGGCTCCGGAATGGGCGGCGGGCATCGTACCGACGATTGCGTGACCCTCATGGCGAGTAACGCGCCGGGCGATCGCATGTACCGGTGCCACGGGTCGGCTGTCTTCTCGCACGGATCGGAAAGCCGACCCGTGGCACCATCGAGCGGCCAATGCGATTGCCTTCGAGTAAGGGGGCGGGGCGACGCCTCGGCCCCGACGATCCAGTAGAATGCCCCACCCCTCGCACCGATGGAACACACATGACGCCAAGCCGTTCCGCATTCAAGCTCCAACAAATGGACGATGTCGCCTGCCTGCGGATGGTGAAGGGCGCGGCGACGCCGATGACGCTGAGCGACTTCGGCACGGCACTCGCGCAGATGATCGCCAAGGTGGAACGGGCCCGGATCGTCGTCGACCTGAGCGAGGTCGACTTCATGCCCACCGCCATGCTCGGGCACCTGATCGCCGCCAACACCAAGCTGCGCGGCAAGGGTGGGCGCATCCGGCTGGTCGGCGTGAACCAACACATCACCGGCGTGTTCGAGGTCACGCGCATGAAGGACCACTTCGATTTCCATCCCAGCGTCGAGGCCGCCGCGGCGAGCTTCAAAGAGACGGGCGCCGTCAAGCCGGCGTGAAGGCTCGACCCTGTCTCGGAATCGAAACGCCGTTCAGAGCCGCTACGCGTAAGCGTGCGGGTGGCGGCAAGGCACCGGGTGCTCTCGGGCGCGGGTGCCACGGGTCGGCTCGGCGACCCGTGACGCGAGGTATCCAGAACACGGGTCTCCGAGCCGACCCGTGGCACCGGAGGCAACCGCACGCTGACGCTTCAACCAGCACGGTTGCCGTCCGCCAGAAGTCGGCGCAGATCGTGGCCGGAGTAACCGGATCGACGGCGATAAGCGGCGAGCAGCCAGGCGCGGCCGCGGGCGGCGACCGCTGATGGCAGCGATGCGCAGAAGCCTCGCAGGTCGGTGGCCCGATCGTCGTCGCTGATGGGTCCGACGAAACGGACATCGGCCGCATGAATCAGGCCGATCTCGCACAGCGCATTGATCGGCCGCTCGATGGCCACGAGGGCGGAGGCAGGCACCGGCCCGGCGAGACCGGCGGCGTGAAAGTGCGCGAGCAGCCGGCCGGCCGCGCCGAACAGGCGGCGCACCGATGCGGGGTCCTTGATGGCATCGATGAGCGACGGGCCGCGCAGGTGGTCGCACACGAGGAAGTCCACGCCGTCGTGACCTGCAAGCCAGGCGTGGTGCGTCGCGGCGTGCAGGCCGGGACCATAAACGCAGTAGGTATGGAGCCAGCGGCGACGCGCGGGAGACTCGGCGTCATCCGCCGGCCGGCGCATCTCGTGGACCTCGACGGTGCGGTTCCCCACGGACACGCGCGACACCGAGCTATTCTCATCGCGATGAAGGAGGTCGCCCGGCACCTCGCGTTGCAATCGTTGATGCTCGCGCACCGCCTGCTCGGCGGCTTCCGGCGCGAAGGAACGGCGGATCAACCAGACACCCGCCTCGTTCTCCAGGCGACGGCAGAACCGGCCATCGGTCAGCACCTTGTGCATCCGGGCCCGGCGATATCGCACGAAGCGGGCACAGGTCTCGGCGAGGGCGTCTCGCCAACTCGCCTCCGTGTCGCCGCCTTCTTCGGGCGTCACTGCCGCGTCGCGGATTTTTTCTATCTCGTGCTGTCGCAGCAGCGGCACGAAGCCGCCCAGCAGCAGCATCAGGTCGTGCAACACTTGCCGGCCATCGGCGGCGCCGACGCGGGCCTCGATCACATCCACGAGCAGGAGCTTGAAGCGGCGGCCTTTGCGGGCGACGAGGACGTTGTCGCGGTGGAGGTCGCCATGGGTCACGCCGGCGTTTCGCAAGCGGCGCAGGAAACGCGCCAGCGCGGCGATGAAGGCGGCGCGGCGGCGCGGCTTGCGGCGGCAGCTGCGCCAGGCCGGGAGCAGCGGCATCGTCCCGCGCACCCGCCGGGTCACCAGCCAGCTCTCGCTGCCGCGCGAACCCCACGCCAGCATCGGCACACATGGCACGCCCGCCGACGCCAATCGCCGCCCGATCTCAAACTCGCGCCGCGCCTTGCAGCGCCACAGCGACTTGATGCGGTCGCGCCACCTCACCGGGTGGTCGTGCTTGATGACCAGCGATGGCAGCGAGCAATCGGCCGGGTCGACGCGGCAGACCGTTCGGCGGTCATTCTGCTTCAGGATCGCGGCGCCGGACATCCAGTCCCCGCTCCGCAGAAACGCGTGCAGCGGTTCGTCGGGCGCGGCGAGTCGCCAGTTGATCGATGCCGGTCGGGTCACGGGGACATGGTAGCCAACGGTCGCGTCGCAACGCCGGCGCGGGGTGTTGCTCTTCTTGTTCCCCTCCCTCTTAGGGAGGGGTTAGGGGAGGGTCGGGCGGACCGCAACTAGAGATACACGTTTGTGCATCTGGTTAGTTTGGCGACGCGACCCTCCCCTGCCCCTCCCTAGGCGGGAGGGGAGTAACGGTTGCCCCGGCCGGCCGGTTCGATGACGATGCCGCCATGCCCACCGAGACGGAAGCCGACGCCCCGCTCGACGCGATTCCCCCGGCGGTCCGGGCCGCGCTGCAGAGGGAACTGGCGATTGCCTTGCCGCAGCCACAGTGGCGCATCGAACCTCTCGCGCCAGGCCGGCCGGTGTACCGCGTTCGCATTGGCGGCGCGGCGCACGTGGTCAAGCAGTCGGACCATCCGGCCCGCGTCGCGGCCGTCGCATCGGTGTTCGCCGCGCGCGGCATCGCCGCCGTCAAGGTGCGTCGCCTGATCGATGACTGGCTCTGCCTCGATGACCTGGCGCTGCCCACCGTCGAACAGCGGTTGTCGCGGGGCATCAGGGTGGACGATTTGAAAGACTGGATGCCGGGCCTCGGCGCGGCGGCGGCGCAGGCGGACCTGGTGGGCATGCGCGACCGCAATCTGCGCAACCTCCTCGTGATCGACGGTGGCCGGTTCATTCACATCGATTACGAGGGTGGTTTCAGCGCCGGCATGTTCGACCGGCTCGCCCGGCCGGGACGCTACGCGCGGTACCTGCTGCGACGGTTGTTCTTCGACGTGATTGACGCGGCGGGGGCGGCCGATCCCGCGGCGAAGGACGAAATGTTCGACCGCTTCGCCGGCGGCCTGGCGGAAGAACAGCGGCGGTTGTCGCCCCACGGCGCGGACGGCTCGGCCGGTGCGATCGGCTGGAAAGAGCGGCTTTACTTGCGATCCCGCATGCGCGATACTCCGCGCACGCGCAGGCTTTTCCGCCGCGCCTTCGAGGCCCAGCGCCTGGGCAGCGCCGGCACGCCGGCCGAGCCACACGATGAGCGATGATCCGCGGAACAAACTGGTCAGCGAGGACGGCATCTCCACCCTCACCGACCCCAGCATGCACGACCTGGTGGTCGACCGCCTGCGCCGCGATTTCGGCGACCGCGCCGCCGGCGTCAGACTCCTCGATGCGCCCTGCGGCGCCGGCGCGCTGTCGGTCCGCATGCGCAAGCTCGGCTTCGCCGTCGCCTGCTGCGACATCGATCCCGGCAACTTCGAGGCCGCGGGATTCGAGGTGCGGCAGGGCGATCTCAACCAGCGCGTCCCGTTTGAGGATGCCAGCCTCGACTTGGTGCTCTCGATTGCGGGGTTGCAGCGCTTGACCAACCCGGACCGGGCGATTGCCGAGTTCCATCGCGTGCTCAAGCCCGGCGGCTCGCTCTACCTCGGCGTGCCCAACTTCGCGACGCTGCGGCGGAGGCTGCACTTCCTCTTCTACGGCTCGCTGGGCCACCGCTTCGACGACCCGAAATACCGCCAGACCGTCGATAACCCCGCCGCCAACTTCCGCTTTCCCATCGGCTACCCGCGCGTCGAACGCATGGTCCGGGAAACCGGCTTCGACCTCCTCGACGTGGAGCACGACGCCCGCGGCATCGGCGCCCTCCTCGCGCTGCCGCTCTCGCTCGCCATCGGCGTCATGGGATGGATCAGGTCGCGCGGCAACCGGGCGAAATACGCCGGCTACCACCGCGGCAACCGCCTCGCCATGCTGCGCGGGCAGTCGTATCTCATTGTCGCGCGCAAACCGGGCTGACTCTTTCTTCGAGCTGCTTGAAGGCAATTGCGCCGGGTGCCACGGGTCACGCCTCGCGCTGAAGCAGGAACTCGATGCGGTGGCCCCGGCGGCAGAGGCCGGCCAGGTTCGACACCATTTTCTCCACGAACGAGCCCCACTTGCCCTGCGTCTTGTCGCGCTCGAAGCGGCGCATGCGGAAGCCGTGCGTCCGCATGAACAGCGGCTTGAGCTTCGCGGCCTCGAAGCAGTGGCGGAGGCTCACGATCGTGGGGATGTGGAAATGCGTCGGCCGAAAGTAGAGCCAATCCTTCGGGCACTTGCGGAGGCTGAAGCTCTGGGCGTTGAGCGTGTGCATGTACAGCACGCCGCCCGGGCGCAGCGCGTCGGCGAGCCCGGTGAGCACGCGGCGCGGCGTCGAAAGGTGCTCGAACACGTTGTCGCAGATGACGACGTCGAAGGTGTCGCGGGGCAAGGTCACGTTCTCGATGGGCCCGGGATGAACCACCGCGCCGGTCGCGCGGGAGGCGGCCTCGGCGGCCTTGGGCGACAGCTCGTTGCCCTCGATCGCCCAGCCGAGCTCCTTGGCCGCCATCAGGACGAAGCCCATCCCGCTGCCGACCTCGAACAGCCGGCCGGTCTGCCGGTACGGAGCGAACCGCGCCAACTCGATTTTGTGCTTCTGTATTTCCTTGGCCCGCTCGGCGTCGCTGATGGGTCGGTTCCACCACTCGTCGTAGAAGTCGCTGATGTCCGGCGTCAGGTTGTCGCGCGTGAGCAAGCCGGTCTCGCCGCAGACCCAGTAATCGCCCGCAAAAGTCGTCAGCTTCTGCTGCACCGTCTGGCGGTCGAGGGCATCGCACCAGCGCAAGCTGCGCGTCGCCGGGTCGCTTGCCCGCCATGCCGGCCGCAGCGTCCAGGGGAAATCCGGACCGGGGACGGTGCCGTCAACCGCTTTGGGCCCGGCCTGGATCACGCCATGTCTCCCGGCATCGTCAGATAGAACCGCCCGATCTTCGCCTCGAAGGTCGTGCCGTCGTCGCGCTTCATCGTGTACTCGCCCTCCATCGTTCCCCAGGGCGTGCGCAGCGGGCAGAAGCTTTGATACTTGAACGCCTTGCCCGCCTCGAGGCGCGGCGTCTGCCCGACGACGCCGGGGCCGCGCACTTCTTCGCGCCGGCCGTGGGCGTCGATGATCATCCAGTGCCGCGAGAGGAGTTGGGCGGGGCGGTCGCCGGTGTTGGCGATGACGATGTTGTAGCCGAACACGTATTGGTGGTTGTCCGGGTCGGACTGCTCGGCGATATAGAACGCCGCCGCGCCGACGCGGATGCCCTCGGTGGTGACATCGGACAGTTTCGGCTGGCTCATGGCTCCTGCTCTCCCGCTGCAAACGCCGCCGCCAGCGAATCGCGCAGCGCCAGCCCCGCCTCGTCCGCGTTGCCCCAGGTGACGAGTTCGATGCCGCCTGTTGTGCGCCGGATCGTCACCATGCGTCCGCCGCTGGCGACGCGCAGCTCGCGCCATCCCTCCGGCGGCGCCTCATCGGGAAACGCCGGCTGCCCGTCGATCAATCGCATCTGCACGGCCACGCCGCGCCCGGCCAGCCGCTTCGCCACCGCCGGCCATGCGGGCGCGGCTCCCGGCGTCGAAATAGTCGTCGTCAATCCCATGGGGTAACACCCTGATCCGGTCCGGCCATCATATCGGGTCTCACCGGACGGAAACCCAGGGCAATCGCAGGTGCCGACTCAACGGTGCCACGGGTCGGCTCGGCGACCCGTGTTCACACGGAACACGGGTCGCAAAGCCGACCCGTGGCACCGCGGACGACGACTCATGTGATTGCCGTTGACGGAAACCGCTTCACTTTCATCGCCGCGCGATACAATGTTTCCGTCACCCGTTCAGCTCCGGCCGGCTTCTCGCGTTCGTGAGGTTTTTCCGTGCCGAATCAGCCCACATTAAATCAATCCCTGCGCTCCCGGGCCTTCACGCTCATCGAGATGCTGCTCGTCGTGAGCGTCATCGCGCTGCTCATCGCCCTTTTGCTGCCCACGCTCAGCCGAGCCAAGCGCGAAGCCCACGCCGGCGCATGCCTCTCCAATCTGCACCAGCTCCACGGCGCCCAGGTCGCTTACTCCGGCGACCACATGGGCCGCACCAAGTGGCTCTCCCACGGCGGCAACAATTACTGGCACCACTCGCTCGCCCCGTACCTCGGCGACCCGTCGTACAAAGTGAACTCCAACCTCAACCAGTGGAAGACCACCATGCGGGTGCTCACCTGCCCGCTGGCGGTGGGCAACCCGGTGGGCGGGTTCGGGTCGGCCGACCTCGTCTGGAGTTGGGGCGGCGGCGGGCAGGGCAGCTACGGCGCCAACCTCTGGCTCTTCCCCCACTACGTCGAATACGACAACGACTTTCGTTTCCCCGACACCAGTTTCTACAGCCGACTCGGCAACGCCGGCGCCACCACTCCGCTCTACGGTGACAGCAACTGGATCGGCTCCTGGCCCTTCGCCGTCGACACCGTGCCGCCCAGTCTCTACTGGGGCTACGCGGTCCACGAGATCGGCTTCTTCATGGGCCGGTTCTCCATCGACCGCCACGACCGCTCCGTCCAACTCGTCTTCGCCGACGGTTCCGCCCGGCGCGTCGGCATCGCCGACCTCTGGAAGCTCGAATGGCACCGCGGCTACTCACCGGCGACCGTCGTCGTGCCTTGATCGTCTCCCCTCCCTCGAAGGGAGGGGCCGGGGGAGGGATTCTCAGGCGACCGCAGCGCCCCGTAACATTCGAACATCCCTCCCCTGACCCCTCCCTTCGAGGGAGGGGGATTTGAACCTCCCATTTCCTCTCTTCGCGTCTTCACCCCTTCGTGGTACAACGATTTCGCACCACCTCCAGGGAGCCGCGCATGACATCGCTCCGCGTCCACACCGCTGTCGCCCTCGCCCTGTTGCTCACCAGTCACGCCTTCGCCGCCGAGGTCGTCCGGCTCAGCGCCCGCAACTGGGATAAGTACGCTCCGCACGGCAAGGAGGTTGACGCGATCTACGGCGACCTCGTGCTGCGCAACGACAAGGTCACCATCGTCATCGCCGACGCCATCGCCGGGCGGCACGCCAACCTCACGGTGAAGGAAGTCGCCGGCTGCATCATCGACATGACCCGGCGCGACACGCCGGGCGCGACCGCCGGCAATGACCAGCTCAGCGCGTTCTACGCCAATGCGACGCGCACGCCTTATCGCAAACTAAGCGCCGGCGGCGGCGAGGCCGTGATGATCCGCATCGGCGATGTCCCCTCCTCCGGCGACAATGTGTGGATCGAAGTGCTTAGCGATCCGAAACTGGAACTCGAAGAACTCGACGCCTTCAACAAGCCCCGCATCGAGAAGGACAAGGTCAAGCCGCCCGCCAAGCCCAAGCCGTTGGTGCGCACGCGGTACACGCTGGCCGACGGTTGGGATTTCGTGCTGATCGAAACGACCTACCGCAATGACAGCGGCGCCGAGATGACGGTCGAGTTCGCCGATTCAATCCGGGCCGACCGCACCTTTGATTTCTCGCTCGACAAAGCCCACAACTTCGCGATCTGGCACGACCGCTGGTTCGGCCAGGCGTACGGCTTGTCGACCGACAAAGGCATCGTCGCCCCCGCCGCCGCGCCGCAGGGCCGTGCCCCGGCCGTCATTTACCACGAGCTCGAGGGCAAGCGCACAGCGGCTCTGGAAGCGGACGCGAACGTCACCGTCACCCGCCGACTGTTCTGCGCCGCCAACACGTTGGACCTGATTGCGATGGCGCGAGCGCGGGAGGAAAAGCCGCTGTCATCGGTGAAGCTCACCGTGCAGGACTCGGCCGGCGGCGTGCCTGATGCGGATGTCATCGCCACCACCGATGGCAAGCCGTATGGCCGCGGGCGGACCGATGCGAAGGGCAAGCTCGATGTGCGGCTCGCGCCGGGCACGTATCAACTGGAGATTTACGCGATCGGCCGGACGAAGCAGCTCGTGCCGATCACTGTCGCCGAGGGCAAGACACTGTCGCCGATCGTGGTGATGGACGATGCGGGTTATGTCGTCGGCGCGATCACCGATGCCGCCGGCAAGCCGATCCCCTGCAAGGTGCAGTTCACCGCGGTGCAGCCGGAGGGCGAAGCGGAACCAAAGGAGAGCGACGCGAAGACCAAAGAAGGCGACGCAAATGCGAAAGAAGACGAGCGCTTCCGCGACCCCTTCTTCTTCCCCGACAGCGGCGACTTTGCCGTGCATAACTGTGTCTACTCGCACACCGGCCAGTTCAAGCAGGCGATCGGCCCCGGCAAGTACAAAGTCATCATCAGCTACGGCCCCGAGCACGATGCGCTCTTCAAGGAGATCGAGGTCGTGCGCGGCCAGGAGACGCTGCTCGCCGGCAAGGTCATTCGCAGCGTCGACAGCAAAGGCTGGATCTCCACCGACTTCCACAGCCACTCTTCGCCCTCCGGAGACAACACCGCCAGCCAGCTCGGCCGGGTGCTGAACCTGATCAGCGAGCACATCGAGTTCGCACCCTGCACCGAGCACCAGCGCGTCGACAGCTACGAGCCGCACCTCTACCGCCTCAAGGCCGAGCACCTGCTCGCCACCTGCACCGGCATGGAGCTCACCGGCACCCCGCTGCCGCTCAATCACCAGAACGTATTCCCCCTTCCGCGCAAGCCCAACACGCAGGACGGCGGCGGGCCGCAGATCGACTACGACCCGCGCGTCCAGATCGAACGCCTCTACATGTTCGAGAACAAGAAGCTCTGGGAAAACAAGAAGGAAAAGGTCGTCCAGCAAAACCACCCTGACATCCTCAAAATGTTCTTCGATAAGGACGGCGACAAGAAGGCCGACGGCGGCCTGGGCATGGCGCCGTTCATGGATGTGATCGAAGTCCACCCGCCCTCGGGCATCCTCGCCGGCCCGACCATCGAACGCGATCAGAAGACCTACCCCAACACCATCTTCAACTGGCTCGTCATCCTCAACAAGGGTTTCCGCATCCCTGGTGTCGTCAACACCGACGCGCACTACAACTTCCACGGCTCCGGCTGGCTTCGGAATTACGTGAAGAGCCCCACTGATGACACTGCGAAGGTGAAGGTGCTCGACGTGGTGCGCGAGACGAACGCCGGGCACATCGTCATGACCAACGGGCCGTTCATGGAGGTGACCGCCAGCGACGCCGACTTCGGCCGCAGCGAGCCGCCGACCTTCATCCCCGGCGACGAACTGAAAACGAAAAACGGTCGAGTCGAACTCTGGGTCCGCGTGCAGTGCCCCAACTGGTTCGACATCAACCGCGTGCAGGTGCTCATCAACGGCCGGCCCGATGAGAAGCTGAATTTCACGCGGAAAACCACGCCGGCCAAGTTCAGCGACAAGACGGTGAGGTTCGAGGCGGTGATGACCGTCGAGTTGAAAACCGACGCCCACATCATCGTCACGGCCCAGGGCGAAGGTCTCACGATGGGTCCCGTCATGGGCCCGCGCTGGGGGAAGGAGATGCCCGTCGCGGTGAGCAACCCGATCTTCGTCGACGTCGACGGCAAGGGGTTCAAGTCGAACGGGGATGAGCTGGGGGCGGCGTTGCCGAAGTGAGTCGGACGGTGAATCCTTCGTCCGTCGGGAGGGCGAGGCTCCCGCCGAGCCATTTGATGTCGTTTGATGGTCGTGAGGTCTGATGCCACCGGCAGTCCGCTGCCGGTGGCATGCGTCATCGACCGTCGAACGTCGTAGGCACTGGCAGAACACCTCCAATACCTAGAGTTGCAGGCAATCGTAGCCCCCGGGCACTGGCAGCGGACTGCCAGTGGCATAAGACGAACGACTCGGCGGGGCCTCGTCCTCCCAGTCCACTGTCCTTACACTCAAGCCATGCGTGACCTCACCATCGCCGCCGCCCAATTCGAGCACCGCGACGCGGACAAGGGTTTCAACCTGTCGCGCATCGATGCCCTGACCGCGCGAGCCGTCGCGCAAGGCGCCGAGATCGTCAGCTTTCATGAGTGCTGCATCAGCGGCTACACCTTCCTGCAAACCCTCGACAGCGCCGGCATCCGCGCCATCGCCGAGCCGGTGCCGGATGGGCCTTCGACGGAGGCCCTCATCGACATCGCCAAGCGGCACAGCGTCGTCGTGATGGCGGGCCTCGTCGAGCTCGAAGGTGACCGCGTGTTCAACACGTATGTCGCGTGCTCGCCCTCCGGCTTCATCGCCAGGCACCGCAAGCTGCACACGTTCATCCATCCCGACCTCACGCCCGGCGACTCCTTCACCGTCGCCGACATCGCCGGCATCAAAGCCGGCTTCCTCATCTGCTACGACAACAACCTGCCCGAGAACGTCCGCATGACCGCGCTGCTCGGGGCGGAGGTCATCTTCATGCCGCACGTCACTGGTTGCCTGCCCTCGGTGATGCCCGGGCGCGGCAGCGTCGACCCAGCGCTGTGGCACAACCGCCATCGCGACCCGGCCCGGCTGCGCAAGGAGTTTGAAGGCCCCAAGGCCCGGCAATGGCTGCACCGCTGGATGCCCGCCCGCGCCTGGGAGAATGGTGTTTACTGCGTCTACTCCAACCCCATCGGCGTCGACGGCGACACCATCAAGCCCGGCGGCGCGATGATCCTCGACCCCTTCGGCGAGGTCATTGCCGAGAGCCACGCACTGGAGGATGACGTGGTGGTCGCGCTGTGTACGGCCGAGAAATTGGAGCAATCGTCGGGCCGCAGGTACCTCCGCGCCCGTCGCCCGGAACTTTATGCAAAGCTGTCAGAGGTCGTGCCGGGCAAAACGCCCGTCACGGAGCCGGGATGGAAGCGGAAGTTTGATAAGTGAACGTCACTTATCATCACTTGTTCTGATGCGCCGCCAGCAGGCCGCGAAGCAACGAGCGTTGCGGGTCGTCGATGCCCAAGGCGCGCAGGTATTCGATCCAGAATCGCAGGCGCGGCGAGCGCCGCAGGGTCTTGACGTGTCGATTGAGTTTTTCCAGGTCCGCGCGCAGGCAGGCCCCCAGCGAAAGCCGCCGCTTCAGCCGCTCGATATCGATAAACCGCACCGGTGTCTCGGTTGCGGGCAGCGTTTCGCCGTCGATCCAGCGGCGGTGGATCATCACGTGTTTTGGATACAGCGAGGAGTACGAGAGGCGTCGCGTGTGAAAGCGCGCAACGGCCTGCGCGACGGCGCCGGCAATGCGGAATGTCGCGCGTACCCCGGCCGGTTCCGGCTCCCCCCGCTGCGGCAGCACTCTGTCGAGCGAGATGAAATCGTCTAGCGCGGCCACCACGAGCATCGCCTGCTGATTGCCGCCGACCCGCCTTGAAGCGAACGTGATGGCCGCCGCGGTGGGAATGCCCAGTGTTTCGCAGCGCCGAAGATTCCCGTGCTCGCGCTTGAGACTGGTGATGCCCAGCAGCCGGTGAAACCATTTCAGATAGTAGTTCTCCTGCCGCTTCAAGTAGAGCGCGATTCGCGACCCGTCCGGCGCGTTGAGTTCGTGGCGGCTGACGCCGCTCCAGCCGCGTCCCAGACGGTTCGGCTCATCGACCCAACCGCGCGGCAGCGTCCACAGATCGTCGAAGCGCTCAACACCCGCGGCGCGCAGTCGCTCGACAAACGCGGGCGCCACGATCAGCGATGGATTGTCCTCGGTCGCCACGGCGGTCATTCTATGCATCGCCATGTTCGAGGTGAGCCGAAGCTGCGCACCGGGACTCATAATTTGCGATGATGTCAAGCCGAGGAACCGCCATGGACACCATCGATGAAAAGAGCCGGCCGCAGCGCTATCGGGACATCGCCCGCGCCGAGAAGTACAACGAGAAGATCACCGCCGCCAAAGGCGGCCGACGGTTCAGCCACTGGCTCGAGACGGCCGCGCTCAAACGGGCCTTGAAGAAAATCGGCGGCGAGAGCGCACTCGACGTGCCCTGCGGCACCGGCCGGATCGACCACCTGCTCCGTGCACGCTTCCGCCGCGTCGTTGGCATCGACAGCTCCGACGCCATGCTGAAGGTCTATCTCGAAGGCGGCCCGCACCGCGAGGGGCAGCAGGGTGACATCTTCAACCTCCCCTTCCCGCCGCGCAGCTTCAACTGGGTCGTCTGCCACCGCCTGTTCCACCACTTCGACAACGACGATTCGCGCCGGCGTCTGCTCACGAGCATCGCGGGGATCGCCAGCGACGGGTTGTGTTCTACGCGTGGATCGAGACCCCGTTCAGCTTCCGCCACAGTTCGCGCCGGCCATACGGTTCGGCTGCCGCAGGTGAAAAAACTGATCGACGACGCGGGGCTGACTTTCGAGTCGAACCACTACTCCGCCTGGCCGTTTCAACCCAAGGCGGTCATCGTCTGCCGCAAGAAGTGAGTCGCGATTCCCTCTGTCGCCAATGGCCGTCATTCCCCGTCCTCCGCCACCACCGACATCTGCCCGCCCGTCCCCCGGCTGCGCGCCTTCAGCGAATCACCCTTGTCCGTCTCGCGATCGCCGGCCACCTTCTCGTACTCGAGGATCACGCCGCCCCAGATGTACAGCACCATCCTCGACGACTCGCTGTAATTCACGAGCGTCTCGGCGGTCTGCGGCACCTTCACCGCCGCGACCGGATACCCCTTCGCTTCGAGCAGCCAGTCGATGTTCCACTGCGCCTTCTCATTGAGCTTGTCCCGCCCGATGAGCGCCGCGAGCAGGCCCAGGTCGCAGAGATTCGCGAGGTCGGCAAACGCGGGAATTGCCTGCGAAAGACGGTCGAAATGCTTGGTCACATGCTGGGCGTACTGCTTCGCCGAGGGCGATGGGTCATCGCCCTTCTCGTCGAACTGCTTCCGCGTGTCGATGCGCAGCGACTGCCCGCGGATCTCAAACGCCAGCCCATCGGGCGACACGAGCAGCGGCTCGTAATTCACCTCGAACCAGAAGCGGTGACTCACCGCGTCCGGCTTGTTCTGCGTCGAGAGGTACGTCATCACGCCCTTCACCGGCGGCTGATCGAGGCCGATGACGAGCCGCTTGAGCAGGTAATCCGCTTCGACGGTGACGTAGGCGAACCGCGTGCTCGGCTCGATGTTGTGGAAGAACACGCTCTGCGGCCCCGCCGCTTTCGCCATCGCGTCGGCGACCTTGCGGCGCTGGTCGGGGAACTTCTTGATGAGCTCGACCATGCCCGCCTGCGTCTGGGCAATCTTTTTCACGGCGTCGCCGGTCATCTCGATCCGGCAACCGAACGGCGTCTTGTCCCTGCCGGGGCCACTGGTGCGCAGGGCGGTGACGAGGTCGTCGAGCTGAAGCACGGGCCGGCCGGTGTGCAGGCCCAGCGGCCGCGAGGTGGTCTTCGCGTCGTACGGCTCGCTGCGGCCGGCGATGATCAGGTCGTTCTCGCCCGGCCGGACGAAGAGGTACTGAAGCTTCACCATGCCGCCGAGGTATTTGAGCTCGTCGGGGACCGGCTGCTTCGCGTCGGTCAGCCGGCGGACCTCGGCAAACAGTTTCGGCAGCGAGATGTAGCGGAGTTGCTTCGCCTCATCGTCCTGGATCGCCTTGTTGAGCAGCGCGACCAGTTCCTTGCCCTCGGCCAGCTTGCGGGCCCGCAGAACACCATCGGGGTCGAGGTAGACACCCGTGGGGTCGAAGCCGAGGATGTTCTGCGCGTGGGTCCGGTCGATGCCCGCCAGCAGCATCAGCACCATCGCGAACGCAATCACGGCCTTCCGTCGTGGCGACACGGCGCGGTTCGTGACCATCGCGGGCTCCATGGATTGAGGGGGCGATGCGGCGGGAGGGCGCAGGGCCGATGCTTGCGTCCGAGATGATTGTACCCGCCCGCTCTCCTGTCACGAAGCATGGCGCGGCGGGTCCGGGGCAATCGCATGTCACCGCTTGACGGCGAGACCCGTGTGACAAGACACCTCTCGCAAAGCCACCCGTGGGCACCGGTACGGGCTTGCGGCATGGGCGTAACGCCGTTATAATATGTTTGGTAATTGTTCGCATACCGAGTCGCTGAGACAATCCACCAAACCAGCGCGAGCCGTCACGTCCGCGTGCATGGCAAGCCGAACTCAAAGGAGTGTTGCATGGAACCGCAGAAACCGCAGAAGGAACACGAATGGCTGCAGAAGCTCGTCGGCGAATGGACCTCCGAGGCCGATGTGTCCGCCGGCCCCGGGCAGCCGGTCCAGAAGTTCAAGGGCAAGGAAACGGTCCGCTCGATCGGCGGCCTGTGGGTCATCGGCGAGGGCGAGGGCGAGATGCCCGGCGGCGGCGCCGGCAAGATGATCATCACCATCGGCTACGACCCCGATAAGAAGCACTATGTCGGCACCTGGATCGGCTCCATGATGACCATCATGTGGGTCTACGAGGGTTTCGTCGACCCGAGCGGGACGACCCTCACCCTCAACACGCAGGGCCCCAACTTTGCCGACGGCGGCAAGACCACCGCGAAGTTCCAGGAACTGATCGAGTTCAAGAGCGATGACCACCGCACGTTCAGCTCGCGCATGCAGGCGGCGGATGGCAGTTGGCAGACGTTCATGACGGCGCACTATCATCGCAAGAAGTGATGTCACTTCTGGTGACAATTCGCCATTGACGCAGCGACGCAAAGACGCGAGGGGCAGAGATCGATGAACAGATCAGGGAAGCGCCGAATGGCAATCGCGTTCGTGTTCATGGATCATCAACTTTCAACAGACCACTGCCCGCGTCGGGCAGAGGCCAATTAAACCAGGAGGTTCTCGTGAAGTTCAAGTCATCGCTCACGTCGTGTCTGGTCGCGGCCGCCGCCCTCGCGCTGCTTGGCGGCTGCTCGTCCGGCTCCAAACAGGCCGCGAAGAACCCGCCCACCGGGCAGCCCACCACCCAGCCCGAGTTCAAGCTGCCGCCGGGCTGGACCGAAGCCGACATGCAGGCCTGCATGGTCGCGGGAACGCCCGGCAAGGAGCACGAACGCCTGTTGAAGGACGTCGGCGTTTGGAAGGGCAAGAACACCATGTGGCACTACCCCGGCGCCCAGCCCATGGTGACCGAGGCGACCTGCAAGGTGACCAACTTCATGGACGGGCGGTACATCCGGCTCGACTGGTCCGGCGACATGCCGGGCATGGGCCCGTACAAAGGTTTCGGACTCGAAGGCTATGACAATGTTGCCCAGAAGTATGTCAACCTCTGGGTCGACAACATGAGCACCGGCCTGATGGACGGCACCGGCGAACTCTCAGCCGACGGCAGCACCATCACCTGGAACTTCGATTACATCTGCCCGATCACCAAGAAGCAGTCCGTGTTCCGTCAGATCGAGAAACGCACCGGCCCCAACAGCAAGACGCTGGACATGTTCGGCGAGGACCCCAAGAGCGGCAAGGAGTTCAAGATGATGACGATCGAACTCACGCGCAAGTGAGCCGCCACGCCCCGGCCGCAGCGCCGCACGTTCCTCGCTGGAACGGAGCGGCGCGCGGCCGGGGCAATTGCATCAACACGGGTGGCACTGACAAGCGGAGTCCGCGGAGCTTGTCAGTGAGTTTGCGTTTCAGCCTCGGCCCGACCCCCCGCTGTCGCAGACGAACACCTGATTCCAGCCATCCACCTGTCCCACAAACGCGATCGACCTGCCGTCTGGTGAGAACACGCAAGCCTCGGGCCGCGGGCGCTCAGATCTCGTTCGTTCGGTTGGCGACATCACTTCTCCACTCGCGACATCGACGATACATACGCGGTTGTCCATCACGCAGGCGATCGACCGTCCGTCCGGGCTCCACGTGAACGCAGATTGCACCGGCAGCGATCCGCGCGTCACCCGCGTGATCGCGCCGCCGTTGGGCGACACGGTGCAGAGCTGTGCGACGCCGGCATCGTCGCGCAAAAGGAACGCGATGCGTGCGCCGTCCGGCGAGCTGCCCAGCCAATGTCGCGGGCCCTGAATGCCGGAATGTTTGCGGCCGGCGGTGAACGTCACCCGCCGCTGCACGGTGCCGCGCGGCGGTGACGGCCGGCGGGTCGATGTGCCTTGCAACGGTCCATCGCCAGGCTGCGTGATGTCATCCGGGATGTCGACGACGAACACCTCGCTGATGGCCTGGCCATCAGCCGTGACCACCTCGCCCTGAAACGCGATCGCCCGATGCTGGCGCGCGCCATCAGGTTTCACGTAACCGTTCGATCCGACCCATGCCTCTTCAAACGCCCGCTGGATCTCGTCGGAGCCGGGCGCCGGCTGATTGACGGTCTTGGTGACGAGCACGGAAAAATGGGTGCCGTCGTGGTTGCGGGGGTGGGCGTGGCGGACCTGCACGGGCAGCGGCACGCTGACGCCGATGTTGCGTTGATTGAGGTCGGGTGGTTGAAGTTGGCCATGCGAAGAAGCGGAAGTTGCGGCCGGATCGTCCTTACCGCGGCCCTTTTCCGGGGAGATGGGAGGGCGGAGCGTGGCGAGCACGTGATCCTCATACGTGAAACTCACCCACTGGCCGTCGCCGCTGAAGACGTGCACGTGACTGCCGCCGCGCAGGGCGCCGGGCGTGAAGGGCGGCACGATGTCGCGGGCGTCGAGGTGGGCGGCCCTACCGAGTTTCACGGCATCGACGATGACGCCGTCGCGGTGCCAGGCGTTGTAGGACCAATCCTCGCTCGGATGCTCGGGGCCGTGGATGAACACCACGCGGTCATTGACGGGGCCGTACGTCGCAACGCCGCAGCCAGCGCCGCGCTGCGATTCGTACAGCACGACGACTTCGCCCGTCTCGACGTGAACCTTCTCGATGCGCGTGCCATCGAACCGCGCCCCGGCAGGATCGCTGCGCGTGTCGTACACGATCCAGCGCCCATCGCGCGACCAGACGCCGGCGTTGGTGAGGACGTGGCCGTGAGGGGCACTGGTGATCTGGCGGTGCATACAGTTGAATCGTACACCCCGGAGGCAGGCGGGCTTGAAGCCCGCCTGCCTCGCGATACGCTTTAATGCACGTAAGGACGCGCCCCATGCTCCTCCCCGATGCTCAACGCCTGTGCCTGTCGCTGCTCGATAAGTTCGCGCTGCGCGACTGGTCGTTCACCTTCAACCGCCGCAAGCGCTGCCTCGGCCTGTGCAGGCACCACGAAAAGCGGATCGAGCTGTCGATCTTTTACGTCGCCGCCAACAACGAGGAATCGGTGGTCGACACGGTGCTGCACGAGATCGCGCACGCCCTGGCCGGCCCCGCCGCGGGACACGGGCCGCGCTGGAAAGCGATGTGCGTGAAGATCGGCGCGAAGCCCGAGCGACTCGACGACGAAGCGACGATGCCCACCGGCCGTTGGCGGGCGGTGTGCCCGACCTGCCGGACGCAGTACTCGCGGCACCGCAAGCCGATGCGCAACCGAAGGTACAGTTGCCGGGCCTGCGGCCCGCAGACGGGGATGTTGTCATTCAAGATGTGAGTGCGCCGGAGCCCGCCGCGTTATCATGTCGATCTCGTCACACAGGAGTTTCCCATGATCCGCCTCCTCGCCTTCATCGCCGTGATCGCTTCAACCGCATCCGCCTTCGCCGCCGACGCCGCCCCGGCCTCGGGCAAGTTCCGCGTTTACTTCGGCACCTACACCGGCAAGGAGAGCAAAGGCATCTACGTCAGCGAACTCGACCTCAAGACCGGCGCCCTGACCGAGGCGACCCTCGCCGCCGAGACGACCAGCCCGGCGTTCCTCGCGGTGCATCCGTCGCGGAAATATCTTTTCGCCGTCAGCGAGATCAGCAACTTCGAGGGCAAGAAGACCGGCGCCGTCGCCGCCTACGCCATCGATGCCAAGACCGGCACGCTCACGCTGCTGAACAAGCAGTCGTCGCAGGGCGCCGGCCCCTGCCACCTGACCGTCGACAAGACCGGCAAGGCGGTGCTCGTCGCCAACTACGGCGCGGGCAGCGTCGCCTCGCTGCCCATCGGCGACGACGGCAAACTCGGCGAGGCCGCCAGCGCGATCCAGCACAAGGGCTCGAGCGTCAACAAGGGCCGGCAGGAATCGCCGCACGCCCACTCGATCAACATGGACCCCGCCAACAACTTCGCCTTCGCCGCCGACCTCGGCCTCGACCAGGTGCTCATCTACAAGTTCGACGCCGGCAAGGCCACGCTGACGCCCAATGATCCGGCCTACGGCGCCGTCGCCCCCGGCTCCGGCCCGCGGCATTTCGCTTTTCACCCCACCGGGAAGTACGCGTACGTCTGCAACGAGATGACCAGCGGCATCACCGCCTTCGCCTACGACGCAACGAAGGGCGCGCTCACCGCGATCCAGACGCTCTCGACGCTGCCCGAGCCGGTGAAGGGCAACTCGACCGCTGAGTGCCAGGTCCACCCCAGCGGCAAGTTTGTCTATGTCTCCAACCGCGGGCACGACAGCCTCGCGATCTTCACCATCGATCAGGCGACCGGAAAGCTCACCGCGGCGGGCCACCAGAAAACCGGCGGCAAGACGCCGCGCAACTTCGGCATCGACCCCACCGGCCAGTTTGTCGTCGCCGCCAACCAGGGTACGCACGATGTCCATGTCTTCCGCGTTGATGGAAACACGGGGCAGATGACCGCGGTGGGCCAGCCGATCAAGGTGGGATCACCCGTTTGCGTGAGGTTCGTGGCGGTAGACTGATGCGGGTCGCCGAAGGCGCAAAAGGTGATTCAGGGCTGCTCCGAAATCCTATTTGTTTGGCCTGTTTTCTCATGGCTAAGCGAAGGGCTGAGGGCTATCTTTGACGTACCGGCTCCCGGCCTGTGGCCCCGCCGGCGCTTGTTCCACTTGGATCCCTTTCGATGCAGCGATGCGATTTCACGCGCCGCGGATTTACGCTGATGGAGATGATGACCGTCATCGCCATCATCACGCTGTTGCTTTCGATTACCTTGCCGGGCCTCGGGCAGAGCAAGGAGGTGGGCCGCAAGACCAAGTGCGCGAGCAATCTCCACCAACAGGGCCTGGCGATATCGTCGTACCTCACCGACACAGGCCATTACCCCGGACACGCCGCCGCCAGCCAAGCGGGGCACGTCATGGCTGTGTGGCCGACCCGGTTGCGACGCCACGGGCCGGACCGCGCGATGTTCGATTGCCCCAGCGCGCCAGACGGGTTCCGTTGGCAGACGATGATCGGGGCGCCCGGCGGCCTTTTCGCCACCGAGGCCGATGCCCACACCTGGAGCTACAGCCTCGGGGAACGACTCCTGCTCACCAGCGGCCCCAGCAGCATCCCCTTTTCCTACGGATATAACGATTGGGGCGCCTCCATCGGCGCGCTGCTGAAGCCGCAGCGCGGGCTCGGCGGCGACCTCAATTTCGGCTGGCGCGTCGCTGAACTGAAAGACCACCAAGTCAAGAATCCCTCGGACATGATCGCCATCGGCGATAACGTCAACGACGGCGTCTGGGACTACAACATCGACCCCAATACCCCCTCCGAGCACCCCGGCAAGCTCCACCTCAAGGGGTGTAACATGCTCTTCGCGGACTCCCACGTCGAATGGGAGCTTCAGACCACCTGGACGGACGTCGGGACCGCCACCGAACAGCAGCGGCGGATCACCAGCAAGTGGAACAACCATAACCGCCCCACACCGGACCAGAGCCCGTGACGAAACAGCAGATTCCCGTCGTCGTAACCGTCTCGGCGCTCGTGCTGACGCTCGTCATCTGGTGGTTCCGCGGCGGTGATAGCTACGGCGACAACAACGCGAACTTCCCCGATGGCGTGATCTGGCTTTGCGGGGACGACGCTTGCAACCACGTCTTCGCAATGACCATGGCCGAGTTAGGCGAGCACCACGAAACCCACTATGGCGAACCGGTCGCATGCCCCAAATGCGGCAAGACGCCGGTGATCCGCGGCGTGAAGTGCCTTCATTGCAAGACCATTTCCATTGAGCAGCGCGGCATCGACCACTGCCCCAGCTGCGGGCAACGTCTGTCGGGGAATTGATTGACGCGATAGGCGATGCCTCGATCCGAGCCGTGAAGCGTAAGCGAGCGGAAGGTTCAAACCACCTTCGATCACCTCGGCTTCCGCACGCTGACGCGTTGCGGCTCGGATCAATGGTTAATACCAGTGATTCGGCCCCCAGTAGCGCAGGGCCATCTGGCTGAAGGGGCGCCATGTGACGTGGCCGTCAAGGAACAGGACGTTGCCGCCGGTCGGTTGCAGCGTGCGGGCGTCGAGGTGGGCGCTGCGGTGCGGGATGGGCGAGCCGCCGATGATCCGGCTGAAGTCGCTGCCGTTGGCGAGATTGGCGTCGGTGATCAGTTCCTGCGTGGCGTGGTCATAAATGTTGGAGAAGGAGCGGGCGAGCTTCTTGCCGCCGGACAGTGCGAAGGCGGCGAGCGGGCCGCTGTGGCGCTGGAACATGAAGAAGTAACCGAGCACGCGGTAGTTGCCGCTGAAGTTCCAGTGGATGGTGGCGTTCTGGTCGTTGTTGGAGGGGCAGAAGAAGATGTCGACCTTGCCGCCGGAGGAGGCGATGAGGTCGGTGGCGCTGTCGCGGGTGAGGTCCCACATCCAGGGGCCGTTGGGCGTGTCGGTGTCGTAGGGGAAGCGGCGCTGGTTGCCGGCCGAGTAGGCAGCGATGGCGGTGTGAATCTGATGTTCGTTGCTGGCGCAGAGGCTGATGCGGCTGGCTTCCTTCATGCCGCCGAGGGCGGGCAGGAGGATCGAGAGGAGCAACGAAATGATCGCCACGACGAGCAGCATCTCAATGAGGGTGAAGCCGGCGGCGCAAACTTGGTGGTGGGTGTCGTGACGCATGGCGAGGCTCACCGGGGACGGGACACAACTTCGACATGAGCATTGGAGCACACCGAGCGTGAAACGTCTATGAATAATGCGCGTGTCGGCGTGAGAGTTTTCACCGGGGCCAAACAAGGGCAAAATGAAAAAGCCCGCGGTGAAGCGGGCCTTTTCTCGGGGTTGAATAGAAGTCACGCCTCAAGCCGCGCGGCGGCGCCGCAACGCCAGCGCCGTCATGCCGAGCAGACCCAGCGCCATCGACGCCGGCTCGGGGATCTGGGCCGCGATGTTCAGCGCGTTGGGGCCCGCGGCGAAGTTGCCTAGGACCTGGCTGCCGGTCAAGGCCTGGTTGTAGATACGGAACTCGTTGAACAGGCCGTCGAAGTTGGCGTCGCCATCGAAGTTCGACCGGCCGAGCCAGTTGTTGATGTCCAGGATCTGGCCGAGGCTGCGGCCGGCGATGTTGCCTTGGCCGACGAGGATGCCGTCGAAGTAAAGCTGGAGCAGGTCGTTGGTGTCGTCGAAGACCACCGCGTAGTGGTGCTCGATGCCGGGGCCGGCGCGGAAGCCGGCGGGGACCTGGGTCTCGCCGGGGCCCGGCTCGTAGATGCCGGTGAGCATGTTGCCGCCGGTGCCGTTGCCGGGGGTAAGGAAGAAGTAGCCGTCGCCGCCGGGGCCGTTGCCGCTGAACGAGCCGCCCGGCCCGGTCACTTCGCCGGCGGTGTTGTCGCCGAAGTCGAAGAGGCGGGTCCAGTTCTGCCCGGCGTTCTCCCAGGTGGCCCAACCTTCAAGGGTGGTGTTAGTGAGGCCGGAGATCAGGCCGTTGGGCAGGTCGCCGTAGCCCGCGGTGGCGGACGATCCGCCGCCGAGGTTGAGCTGCCCCGTGCCGGTGAGCGCTGAACTGTCGGCCCCGCGGAGGACGCCGTGAGCACCGCCGATGGAGTCGGTGAGCGTCGCGCCGATGCCGCCGCTCCCGTCGAAGCTGTAGCGGTGGATGGGGGTCGGAGAATTGTTGACAATGGCGAACCGGCCGACTTCCTCTGCGAAGTTCTGGAGCACCTGGGTGTCGGAAAGCACGCCGTCGTGGATGCGCACCTGGCCCAGCGACAGCGAGCCGCGCAGCGGACCGGTTGGCGTGGTGCCGTTGGGTTCCATCTGCGAGGCGATGAGCATGTCGATGCCATCGTGGGCATCGAGCGGGACGCCGCCGTTGGCGACGGTGGAGTTCTCGATGTTCTTCAGCACACCATCGGCATAGACACGCGTGTCGGTGCCATCGAAGGTGTAAACCAGGTGGTGCCACTGCCCGGCGGGGGGCGTGCCGTTCCAGCCGATGTCGGAGCCGGCCCAGTGGCCGACGGCGCCGAAGCCGGCGTCGCCGCCGTAGTTGAACCCGACGTTGGAGCCGCCGGGGCCGCCGCGCTTGGCGAGGGAGACGACGGATTCTTCGCCGGCGATGGCGGGGTTGAACGCCCAGACCTCGATGCTGCGCGTGCCGGCAGCGCCGGCGCCGGTGAGACCGATCGGGGCGGCGGGGCCGCGGTAGAAATCGTTGACGCCGTCGAAGCTCACTGCGGCCGACGCCTGCGGGCCAAGGTTGGCCGCCAGCGGGTTGCCGTTCTCGGCGAAGCTACCGCCCAGCGAACCGCCGTTGGCCCACGCGAGGCTGCCGGCGCTGATGTGCCGGGCGTCGAGGTCTACGAACAGCGTCCCCGCCGTTTGTATGCCAAACGCGCTGCTGGCCAGCGCCATGCCGGCAAGGCCCGCGAGCCCCGCCTTCCAATTTGAGATGAAACCGTGGGACACATCAATCTCCTTGTAGAGAAACCTGTGAAGGGAACCGAGGCGAAAGAAAGAGAGGGAACCCTCTCCAGCCACACAATGACACAACATTCGTCCTGCGCCAATGAGGTTTTGAACCCCGCGGATGAGATTTTGTGCCGGGAAAACGTGGAAATGAACGGGCCGCCATACCATCTACCGCCGCCGCCGGCCGTGCTCGCGAAACTCGCTCGGCGGCCTGCCCGTCTTCTTCTTAAACACAACACTCATGTACTCGACATACTTGAACCCCGCCCGCTCGGCCACCACCGCCAGCGGCAGGTCCGTCTCCACCAGCAACTCTTTCACGCGCTCCACCTGCAACCTTCCGATCTCGTCGTGCGGCGTCCGGCCGATCAAATCGCGGAACCGCTTGTCCAGCACGCGCCGCGACAGCGGCACAATCGACAGCACGTCCTCGACGCTGATGCCTTCACACGCGTGCTCACGGATGAACCGCACCGCCTCCGACACGTCGCGGTCGGCGATCGCCAGCACATCCGTCGACTCGCGCGTCACCAGCCCGATCGGCTCGATCAGGTGCGCATCGGCCGCCACCTTCTTGCCGCTCATCATGCGGTCGAGCAGTTCCGCCGCGACATAACCCGTGCGGTCGGTGTCCGGCGCGACGCTCGACAGCGGCGGGTCGCACAGGTCGCAGAGCAGTTCATCGTTGTCGACGCCGACGATTGCCACGTCATCGGGCACCTTGATGCCCTGGTTGCGGCAGACCTCGGCGATCTGCTGGGCGCGGATGTCGTACGCCGCCATGATGCCGCACGGCTTGGGCAGCGCCCGCACCCATGCCTCCAGCGCCGGCTGCTCGGCGACCCACGAGAGCCAGCGCCCATCGCCGCCGCGCTTGTCCGCCGCGTAAACGTGGCAATCGTGCCCCGCCTTCTTCATCAGCCGTGCAAAATGCTCGCTGCGCTCGTTCGACCAGTTAAACACCGGCACGCCGCAGAACGCGAAATGCTTGAACCCGCGCTCGATCAGATGCTCCGACGCCAGCTTCGCAATCGCTTCATTATCCGTCTCGACCCACGGCAGCGCCGGCACATGCCTCGCCGCGCTCACATCAATCGCCGGCAGCTTCGTCCCCTTCACCGCCAAAGCGATCTGCTTCGTCTCGATGCGGGCGATGATCCCGTCGCCGTTAAAACCTTTGAGCCACTGCGGCGCCTCGCCACGGCTCTGCTCGCCTAGATAGATCGACCACGGCTCGTGCTCGCGGATGTAGGCGCGAATGCCGTGCAAGATGCCGCGGGCATACTCGTTGGAAGTCTCGATGATCAGCGCGACGCGCTTGCGCTTTTTCATGGCACCCCTGAAGTGAACCGCCACCAACACACCTGCCTCGATCAAAGCCCACGCACTCCCGTGCGTGGGTTTCACGCCCCAACCATTTTTCTTATGCACAGAACCCTGCCCGGCAAGTCGAACGACTCCCGTTTTATCCTACTCACTTGGAAAACCGCTTGCCACGCCCTTTTCGCCTTCGGGTGAAAAATCACATGTCGCGATGCGCAATCCTCATGGTGGGCCGCGCGCCGCGCCGTAATATCATGGACGGTCCACGTTCCCGCCACGATCCCGCCTCGCCCGGAGACTTCGCCATGACCTCACGGCTCCCCCGCCCAAGCCGCTCGCGGCTTCGCACCCTCTCGCTCCCCCTCGCCGCGCTCCTCGCCATCTTCGGCCTCGCGTTCGCCTTCGCCGCCGACAAGGCGCCCATCGAATCCAATCCGCCGCGCCGCATCAAGGTCCTGCTCTTAGGCGACAAGGGTCACCACAAACCCGCCGACCGCTCCCAGCAGATCGTTCCCGTCCTCTTCAAGCGCGGCATCGACGTCATCTACACCGAGGAAGTCGCCACCGCCCTCTCCGCCGAGACGCTCAGCAACTACGACTGCCTCGCGGTCTACGCCAACATCGATGCCATCACCCCGGAGCAGGAAAAGGCCCTGCTCGACTTCGTCGAGTCCGGCAAGGGCTTCGCTCCCATCCACAGCGCTTCCTTCTGCTTCCGCAACGCAACCAAAGTCGTCGAGCTCACCGGCGCGCAGTTCCTGAAGCACGGCACAGGCGTCTTCAAAGAAACGATCGCCGCGCCCGATCACCCGATTATGAAGGGCCTCAAGCCGATCGAGAGCTGGGACGAGACCTACGTTCACCACAAGCACAACGACAAGGACCGCATCGTCCTCGCCTATCGCGAAGACAAGGACGGCAAGGAGCCGTGGACCTGGGTCCGCACGCAGGGCAAGGGCCGTGTGTTTTACACCGCGTGGGGTCACGATCAGCGCACCTGGTCGCACGAAGGTTTTCAGCAGCTCATCGAACGCGGCATCCGCTGGGCGGCCGGTGACTGGGCTCTTGCACTTGAAATGCCCAAGCCGAAGCCCTTCGAGTTTCAGGAAGCGGACCTGCCCAACTATCTGCCCGGCGGTCAGTGGGGCAAGCAGGGCGAGCTCATCAAGACAATGCAGAAGCCGCTGCCCCCGGGAGAGTCCATGAAGCACATGCTGCTCCCCGGCGGGTTCGAGGTGAAACTCTTCGCGGCCGACCCCGACATCAAAAAGCCCATCTGCATGAACTGGGACGAGCGCGGGCGCCTCTGGATCGCCGAGACCATCGACTACCCCAACGAGATGCAGCGCGAAGGCGAAGGCCGCGACCGCATCACCATCTGCGAAGACACCGATGGCGACGGCAAGGCCGACAAGTTCACCGTCTTCGCCGACAAGCTTTCGATTCCGACGAGCCTCGTGCGATCCAACGGCGGCATCATCGTCACCCAGGCGCCGCACACGTTGTTCCTCAAGGACACCGATGGGGATGACAAGGCCGATGTCCGCAAGGTCCTCTTCACCGGCTGGGGCACCGGCGACACCCACGCCGGCCCGAGCAACCTCCGCTACGGTCTCGACAACTGGATCTACGGCACCGTCGGCTACTCCGGTTTTAATGGCACCGTCGGCGCCCCCGGAAAAGAAGTGAAACACCAGTTCGGTCAAGGTGTGTTTCGCTTCAAGCCCGATGGCTCGCAGCTCGAGTTCCTCGCCTCCACCAACAACAACACCTGGGGCCTTTCGCAGACCGAAGATGGCCACATCATCGGCTCCACCGCCAACGGCAACGCGATGTGGTACCTGCACATCCCCAACCGCTACTACGAATCGGTCCGCGGCTGGAGCGCCAAACGCACCGAGACCATCGCCGACTCGCAGGAGTTTCACGCGGTCACCGACAAAGTCCGCCAGGTCGATCAGCACGGCAAGTACACCGCCGCGGCCGGCAGCGCGATCTACACCGCCCGCTCGTTCCCGAAGGAATACTGGAACCGCATCGCCTTCGTCACCGAACCCACCGGCCACCTCGTCGGCCACTTCGCGCTCGACGGCAAGGGCAGCGACTTCGCCGCGCGAAACCTCTGGACCTTCTTCGGCAGCCAGGACGAGTGGACCAGCCCGATCATGGCCGAGGTCGGCCCGGACGGGGCGCTCTGGATGATCGACTGGTACAACTACATCGTCCAGCACAACCCCGTCCCGCAAGGTTTTAAGAACGGCAAAGGCAATGCGTACGAAACCCCGCTGCGCGACAAGCGCCACGGGCGCATCTATCGCATCGTCTACACGAAGGGGACGCCGTCGAAGCAGTATGACTTGAGCAAGGCGACGCCGGAGCAGTTGGTTGAGGCGCTCAAGAGCGACAATATGTTCTGGCGGTTGCAGGCGCAACAATTAATTGTGGCACGAAAGCTCACCAATGACGCAACGATTATCAATAGATTGCTTGACATTTCGGCGGACGCCGAGAGTGACCCGTCGCGAGGGGGCGCAACCGCTGCTCTTCACGCGATGTGGACGATGCACGGGGTGAACGAATGGCTCTTCAAAGAAGATGGTACCGGACCTCACGGAAGCAATGCACCGTCGGCAGCGGTGCGCAAAGCCGCGTACGACGTGGTCGAACGTTCCGCGGATGTCCGCAATGAAATCGTCAAGCGTGATCTGCTGAGTAGCGAGCGCGACCCGCAAGTCCGCAAATCCGCCCTCCTCGCCCTCGCCGAAATGCCCGCCGACGAAAAAGCCGGCGCCGCGATCTTCGCGATGCTCGGCAAGCCCGAGAACGTGAACGACCGCTGGATCCCCGATGCCGCCGCCGCCGCCGCCGCGAAGCATGACGCGGGGTTTCTCAAGGCCGTGCTCGCGGCGTATCCGAAGAAGGGTGGTGAGGTGGTTGAGAGCGCTAAGCCGCAGGCGGCGAATCTGCTGCCCAATCCGTCCTTCGAGGACGTTGTCGATGGCAAGCCCCGCGCCTGGGCGGTGCGCAATTACGTCGGCGAGTCGAAGCACTCGGTCGACACCGTCGCCCGCACCGGCAAGCACAGCCTCCGCATCGACTCCGAGCGCGGCAGCGACACGAGCTGGTTCACCGATGTGAAGGTGCAGCCCAACACCAACTACCGCCTCTCCGCGTGGATCAAGACCAAGGGCGTGAAGAACGTCCGCGCCGGCATGGGCGGCCTCCTCAACGTCCACAACATCAACGACAAAAAAACCAAGGCCGTCACCGGCGATTCGGATTGGACTTTGGTCGAAGTCACCTTCAACAGCGGCAACCAGACCACGCTCTCGATCAACTGCCTCTACGGCGGCTGGGGCCAGTCCACCGGCACCGTCTGGTACGACGACATCGAGCTCGTCCAAACCTCCGGCCCGATCGTGCTCTCGAACATCCCCGCCCCCGTCGGCCGGGTGATCTCCATCGTCACCACGCACTACGCCCAGCGCGGCCCGACCGAATCCATCGTCGCCACGCTCGCGGCCCTCAAGGACGCCGACCCAGCGCTGGCGGCAGTCATGATCGACGCGCTGGCCACCGGCTGGCCGGCGAACACCGCGCCCACGTTCAGCGAAGCCGACAAGGCCACGCTCACCGGCGTCATGGCCGGCGTCAGCGAGCAGGCCCGCGCACGCCTCCTCGCTCTCGCCCAAAAATGGAATCAGCGCGACCTCTTCGCCGGCAGCCTCGCCGACATCACCGGCGGCCTCCGCAAGACCCTCGCCGATGAAAAAGCCAAACCCGCCGACCGCATCGAAGCCGCCAAGCGCCTCATCGGCCTCGACGACTCGGATGCCAGCGCGAAACTCATCCTCACGCCGATCAAGCCGCAGGCCTCGTCCGACCTCGCCGTCGGCCTCATCACCGCGCTCGCCGACAGCAAGTCGGACACCACGGCGAACGTCATCCTCGATCACTGGAAGCAGTTCACCCCGTCCCCGCGCCGCGCCGCCGTCACCCTGCTGCTCCGCCGCGCCCCTTGGGCCTCCGCGCTGCTCGCCGCCATCAAGGAAGAGAAGATCGCCCGCGCCGACCTCGCCGCTGAGCACTGGCAGCAGCTCACGATCCACTCCGACAAGTCGATTGCCTCGCTCGCCAAGTCGCTCAACACCAACACCGGCAATGCCGACCGCCAGAAGATTTACCAGGCGATGCTGCCGCACCTCGCCGCCAAACCCGACCTCGCCATCGGCGAGAAATACTTCACGCAGCTCTGCGCCCAGTGCCACACCCTCGATGGCAAGGGCGGGAAGGTCGGCCCCGAGCTCACCGGCATCGGCGCCCGCGACCCGAAGGATATCCTCGCCGAGGTCATCGACCCCAACCGCTCCCTCGAAGCCAACTTCCGGCTGTGGACCGTCACCACCCACGAAGGCGACATCATTTCCGGCCGGCTCGACACCGAAACCGTCACCACCGTCGAGATCCTCGACACGCAGGGCAAGCGGCACGTGATCCAGCGCAAGGACATCGACGACATCAGCGCGAGCGCCCTCTCGATCATGCCGCCGGGGCTGATCGACATGCTCAAACCGGAAGAGGTGAGCTCGCTGATTCAGTTCCTGGCGAAGTCGAAGCACAAGTAGTGCTCGGATCCCGCTTCGCAGTGGAGCTCCGGCGTGAGCCGCGAAGCGGCGGCCTGATGTAGCCGGGGGCGTAAGCCCCCGGTCAGCGTGCGAATTTACGGCAAGCCGCGAAGCGGCGACATGTGGTTCATCAATCCCAGATATGCAAAGGGTCGAAGTCAATCTCGTGTCTCTTCAGAAACGCCAAAAACTCGTCTTGAAACGTCATCGTCCGGTGATGTGTTTCCTGCGTTCGGATGTATTGGGCAACCGCGGGCAGATTCGACTTGCTGACGCTGAACGCTCCGAAGCCGTCCTGCCACTCGAACCGTTCGGTTCGCGCGGGCTGATCGTTGACCCACTTCGACGAGTTCGCCTTCACCAGGCGCATCATGTCGGACGGGGCCGAGGCCGGATGCAGCAGGCAGGCAATGTGCAGGTGATCGGGCATGCCGCCGATCTCGATGAGCGTGCCTTTGTGGTTGCGGATAATGCCGCCGATGTAATTGTGCAGTTCCGTGCGCAGGTCGGGCACGATAATCGGCACACGATGTTTGGTGCTGAAAACGAAATGAACGGCGAGCTGGGTGAAGGTCCCGGCCATCGATTTGCCCCAGGTGTGGACGATGATCGTACCGGAATGTGTCGCCGCTTCGCGGCTCACCATCAGGCCGGTTCTGGGACCGGGGGCTTACGCCCCCGGCTACAACAGGCCGCCGCTTCGCGGCTCATGGATCGATCACCGTTCCATTCGCACCGGTCAACCAATCCCCCGATTAACGATTCTCGTTAGCTGTTTTTATTGTGCCTTCTCTGCCTTTTTGTGGCCATCCCTCCGTCCGCTTTTCAAATTGTTAAACTCCCGCCCTCGGGGTACATCATCTTTCTTCACTCAATAGGGGTTCCCGCATGCCTCGCAAGATCAACATCGCCATCATCGGCCTGGGCTTCGGCGCCGAGTTCATTCCCATTTACCAACGCCACCCCAACGCCAACATGTACGCGATCTGTCAGCGCGATGAGAAGAAGCTCAACACCATCGGCGACGCGTTTGGCATCGATGTCCGCTACCGGAATTACGAGGACGTGCTGGCCGACCCGAACGTGGACATGGTGCACATCAACACGCCGATCCCCGAGCACGGCCGGCAGTCGATCATGGGCCTCAAGGCCGGCAAACACGTCATGTGCACCGTGCCGATGGCGACGAGCGTGAAGGAGTGCCAGGAGATTGTGAAGCTCGTGGAGAAGACGGGGCTGAAATACATGATGGCCGAGACGGTCGTTTATGCCCGCGAGTTCCTCTTCATCAAGGAACTCTACGAGAAGGGCGAGCTCGGCAAGATTCAATACCTCCAGGCATCGCATCAGCAGGACATGGACGGCTGGCCCAACTACTGGCCCGGCCTGCCGCCGATGCACTACGCCACGCACTGCGTCGGCCCGGTGCTCGGCCTGACCAAGTCGGACGCGGAGTATGTCTCCTGCTTCGGCTCGGGCACCATCCGCAAGGAGCTGATCGGCAAGTACAACTCGCCCTTCGCGGTCGAGACCGCCCACATCAAGTTCGCGGACAGCGACCTCTCGGCCCGCGTCATCCGCTCGCTCTTCGATGTGGCCCGGCAGTACCGCGAGTCGATCGACGTGTACGGCACGAAGAAGTCGATCGAGTGGCCGCTGATCGAGCACGAGCCGCTGGTGATGCACACCGCGAAGCTGCCGGAGAAGAAGATCCCGAAGCTGGTGAATACGCCGGACTATGCGAAACTGCTGCCGAAGGAGATCAGGCGGTTCACGACCAAGGGCGTCTATGACCTGGGCAAGAAGACACACCTCTCGTTCACGCAGGGCGCGGGCCACGGCGGCAGCCACCCGCACCTCGCCCACGAGTTCGTCAGCGCCTTGATCGACGACCGCGACCCGTTCCCCAACGCGAGACAGTCGGCGAACTGGACCTGCGTCGGCATTCTCGCCCACGAATCGGCGATGGCCGGCGGGAAGATCATGCAGTTGCCGGGGTTCACGCGGTCGAAGTGAGTTGACGTGGTGTAGCCGGGAGGGCGAAGCTCCCGCTGAGCCGTTTGTTTGCCCGCCTCGAAGGCGAGCAAACAAAAATCGCGCGGTGGACGCTCAAGGTTTCTTGAACGTCCACCGCGCGAATCTTCGATCACTCGGCTTTGAGCCTCGTGATCGAACGGCTCGGCGGGAGCCTCGCCCTCCCGTTTCATTCACTGCGGCTTCAGAATAATGTTCCGGTACCACACCGGCTGCCCGTGGTCCTGAAAGCCGATGTGCCCGCTGCGCGGCAGGTCCTTCAGCGGCGTCGTGAATTTGTTCTTCGAGCCGTCGGGGTTCTTGTTCGCTTCCTTCCAGTCGTCGAGGTTGGCCTCGTTCACCTTCTCGCCGTTGATGACGACGGTGATCTGCGGGCCCTTGCAGGTGAGCGTCATCGTGTTCCACTCGCCGGCCGGCTTGATGGTCATCTTGTCGGCCGGACGGGCATCGTAAAGCGCGCCGGTGTTGTGCTTGTCGGGCTTCTTGCCGTTAGAGTCGTACACTTGGATCTCGAACCCCTTCTGCACCGGGTCCTTCGGGTTGGTGCGGAAGAAGACGCCGCTGTTGCAGCCCTGCGACACCTTGAACTCGAGGTACAGCTCGAAGTCGCCGAACTGCTCCTTGGTCCAGATGTAGTCGCCGCCCTTCATGAGGGTCATGGCGTGGTCTTCGATGGTCCAGCCGTTCTCTTTGAACGTCCACGCGTCGAGGTTCTTCCCATCGAACAGCGTGACGACCTTCGCGGGCTGCGGCCGGGCGATTTTCGTTGCGACGGCGGTGTTCGTGCTGGTCGGCTCGACCTTCGCGCTCTTCTTCTTGTCACTCGGCGTGGCGTCGGCCTTGATGTCGCCGAGCGCGAACTGGATGCCGTCGAGGTAGAACTTGAGGATCGTGGGGTTCCAGTAGATGTCCTCGCGATGGCCCAGCGAGCTGTAGAAGATGTGGCCCTTCTCGTAATCGCGGATCCAGGCCACGGCGAAGTCGCCGTCCTTGCGCTGGATGCCGCCCTTCTTCATGTCCGTCTTCTGGATGTCGAGCTTCATCAGCACGCGCAGGTTGCTGCGCGAGTACGGCTCCTTGAACTGATAAATCTCGTCGGTGATCTCGAAGTCCTTCCCGCCGAACGCGGCGAGCAGCGGGTGCGACGGCTCATCGAGGGTGACGGCGACCTTATCGCCGGCGTTCCACGGGTGGCCCCAGAAGTAGCCGCCGATGATCTCGCCGAACTCCTTCCAGTTGTACTGGGCGTCGCTGGCGGCGTGGAAGCCGACGAGCCCGCCGCCGTTGGCGAGGAACGCGAGGATGTTCTTGCGCCGGCCCTCGACCTTCGGCTTCGCCTCGTCGGCGGCCGCGTCGTACTTCGCCTTCGCGGCCTTCCAGGCGGCGAGTTTCTCCTCGAACTTCGCATCCGGTTTCTTCGGATCGAGCTTCGGCTCGCCGCCGATGCCGCGCGGCATCAGCCAGTCGCCCGTCGTGTTCACCATCACGACGGCGTCATAGCCCGCGAGGTCGTCGAAGACCGCGGGGTTGTCGCTGGTCACCGAGGTGAAGGCGCCCGTCTTCTCGCCCATCGCCTCGACGGCGTAGGCGCCGTACGGGATCGAACTATGCACGAAGCCGGCCGCGTTGGTGTAGATCAGCACCTTGCGAGCCTTCACCGGCGTCGCCGTCGGCTTGGCGGGCAGGGCCTCGTCGATCTTCTTCACCATGTCGGCATTGAGCTTTGGCTGGGCCTGCGCCAGCGGTGCCGGCGCGGCCGCCAGCGTCAGGCACAGGAACGGGGCGAGGAGGCGGGCGAGCATGTGGATTCTCCAATGATGGAAGGGTTGATTGCGCGGGAGGAACCGAGGAAAGTTGCGTAGATCAGGATACAGGTTACGGGGGCGCGGGAGGGCGAGGCTCCCGCCGAGCCGGTTCGCGCGTGAGGCCCGGCGCGGGCCGAGCAAGCGAAATTCGAGCGGCGCGTCACGAGCAACTCGGTGGTCGCCGTGCGAGTTTCGATCCCTCGGGCCGCGGACGGCCCTTACGATCGAACGGCTCGGCGGGAGCCTCGCCCTCCCATGAAAGCCTCGCATTCCGTATTTACGTATACAGCTCCCACAACTGCAAAAACACGCGCGCGAACGCCTTCACGAGTGACGGATCATTCGTCACGATGAAGTTCTCCTGGTTGTGCTGGGCGGCGCCGCGCGTCCAGTTGTAGCTGCCGTTGAGGAGTTTAGAGCCATCGAAGATCGCGAACTTGTGGTGCATGTGGTAGTCGGTTCTCTCGATGCGAACGTCCACCCCCTGGCGGCGCAGCAGCGACACGTCTGAACCGGCGTCGAACGACTTGCCCTCGTCGGTGATGATGCGGATGGCGATGCCTGCGCGGTGTGCCGTGACGATGGCGTCGGCGATCGTGTCGTGGGTGATGGTGAAGACGCAGATGTCGATGGTGCGTTTCGCCTGGCGGATGAGGTCGGTGATGCGGCCGGGGCAGTCGTCGCCGGGCGAGAAGAACGCGTTGGACTCGATGGTCTTCACGGGCTCCACCGGCGCGAGCACCTTCACGACTTCCTCGAGCCACTCGAAGATGCCGTTGCGCTGCCCGAGATTCTGCCTCGCGAGCTCAAAGGCGCGGTGGCGGTAGAGCGCGAGCTGCTGCGGCGAAGGGGCCGCCTCGTCGAGCACTTTCACCAAGGCCTGCCGCTCGCCGCGGGTGAACTGCTTGTCATCGAGGGTGGCGAGCAGGAGCTTGTCGAAGTCGTTGATGTTCACGCGGGAAGGTTCCGAAGATGGATGTGGCGATGGAGGAATTGGGCCGACTGTACGCAATCGTAGCGGTGCCACGGGTCGGCTCTGCGACCCGTGACGCATGAGTGGTCGCACGGGTCGCAGAGCCGACCCGTGGCACCGTGATAGCAGCCGTTCAGCTCTCGCCCTCACGGCTTAGCCGGGCGGCGTGGGCCAGCGCGGTGCTCAATTCGGCGGCGAGCATCATGTACCAGATCATGAAGATCAGCACCGCGAACGGAAAGCCGCAGAGCAGCGGGATCGCGAGCACCGCCAGCCCGACCCATGCGAGCAGGATCAGCCCCACCGTCACCGCCACCATGATCCCCACGCCGAACCAGAACGATCGGAGTCCCTGATCGACGTAACTCTCCGGCAGGCGGACGGTGATGGCGCGCAGGTGCTGGCACAGGAGGGACATCGCCAGCAGCGGCGTCAAGGCTGCGATCCAGGCCGGCACGTTGAAAGCGTCAAACGATCGTAGCAGCAGCATCGGCACCTGAATGCGGACGAGCACGAAGAGCGCGACGAGCACTGCCGCGCTGCCGGCGTAGCGCGTGACCCGGCGATTGTTGATCGGGGCCGCATCGGCGTTCACAAACGGCTCTGGCGCGGTGAGCAGCCAGATAGCGCGGAGCAGCACGAGCAGCGTGATGCCCGCGAGCCAGCCGATCCACGGCAGCAGCATGCCATCATTCGGCAGCACGGCGAGCACCAGCAGCGCCACCTGCCCGAGCGACAGCAGCGAAACCCAGCACAACGCATCGGCCCCGCGCTTGAGCGCCGCGACCCACTGCGGGTTTGCGAATCGCAGCTTCCAGCCTTGCAGCGTCCACTCGATGGCGGTGCCGCACTCGGGGCAGCTCCTCTCGACCGCCAGCCCGCGCAGGTTGTAGCCGCACCGCCGACAGATCAGGTCGCCGCGGACTTCCCGGATGGGCTTTGGTGGTGCCATGATCTGTAAAGCGGGGGAGCGCTAAGCCGCAAGCGGCTGGGGTCACGGGAAGATCCCGCGCAGGGCGTACACCCGGCCGATGTACTCCAGGGCCGCGCAGTACGACGCGGTCCGCATGTCGCATTCGTACTTGTGGGCGCACAGCTTCGTTCGCCGTGCCGCGAACACCATGTGTTTCTTGAGCAACTCGTCGACGACGTCGAGGTCCCATGTCTCCGCCTGCCGGTTCTGCTTCCATTCAAAATACGACACCGTCACGCCGCCCGCGTTGCACAAAATCGCCGGCAGCACCTCGATGCCGCGCTCCGCCAGCACGCGCTCGCCGGCCGGCGTCACCGGTGCGTTCGCCGCCTCCGCCAGCACCTTGCACTGGATCACCTTCGCCACCTCCTCGCCGATCATCTGCTCCAGCGCCGCGGGGATGAAAATATCCACCGGCGTGGTGTGGAACTGGTCCGTCGTCACCGCGTCGGCCCCGACGAAGCCCGCCACGCCGCCCGCCTTATCCACATGCTGATTGAGCAGCTCGGCGTCGATGCCCGCGTCATTTCGGATCGCCCCGGTGTGGTCGAGCACCGCCTTGAGCTTCGCGCCGCGCTGGGCGAGCAGCCGGCCGGTCCACGAGCCGACGTTGCCGTAGCCGATCAGGCTGAAGGTCGCGTCCTTCAGCGGCATGCCGAGCTCGGGCAGGATTTCCTCGAGCACGTACACGAGCCCCTGCCCGGTCGCCTTGTTACGTCCCTGCGAGCCGCCAAACTCCAGCGGCTTGCCGGTGACGACGCCGAGGCCCTGGGCCCGGCCCTGCGGACCCGAGAGCGCCATGTAGGTGTCGGCCATCCACGCCATGTGCTGCGGCGTGGTGCCCACATCGGGCGCGGGGATGTCGTAGTCCGGCCCGATGTTCGCGCCCAGCGCGGTGGTGAAGCGCCGCGTCATGCGCATGATTTCCGATTCGGAATGAGCCCGTGGGTTGACCCGCACCGCCCCCTTCGCGCCGCCATAGGGCAGGCGAACGAGGGCGCACTTCATCGTCATGATCGCCGCCAGCGCCTTCACGTGGTCCAGGCTGACATCGTGGTGGTAGCGGACGCCGCCCTTGTAAGGCCCGAGCACGTTGTTGTGCTGCACGCGGTAACCCTTGAACAGGCGGAACGAGCCGTCGTCCATCTTCACCGGGAAGTGGACCATCAGCTCGTTCTTCGGCTGGGCGAGGATCAGGTGCAGTTGATCGGGGAGGTTGAGCGTCGTCGCGGCGTGCAGGATCGACGTGATCGTCTGGAAATAAATGTTGTCGGGCTGGTAGGAGAGCTCGAGCTGCTTGAAGACATCATCGATGCGCGTCATGCGAGGCTCCGGGGCGGAGGAGAGTGGTAGTGGCAGGATCAGGAGGCAGGAGGCAGGAGGCAGGAGGCAGTGAAGATGATATCGGTAAGGTGCAGCGCGTTACGGGAGTGTGCAGGGAGGGCGAGGCTCCCGCCGAGCCGTTCGATTGAGAGGCCGTTCCTCGGCCGAGCAATCGAAACTCGCACGGGGCACGTGCGGACTTTTTTGGCACCCCTGCGCGAATTTCGATCGCTCGGCTTCGAGCCTCGCGATCGAACGGCTCGGCGGGAGCCTCGCCCTCCCATGCCTCGCCCTCACCACCGCGCAGCGTTTCGCCGCTCTTCGTACAATCGCGGCTCAAGGGTTGGCTCCTGTCCAAACGGGTTTGTATGGAACGGTGATTCGATGGCGAAGACAACGGCGAATCGGGCGGCGGTGAAGCCCGCGGCGGCGGCGGCATCCACGGCCCCGGTGACGGTGTCGACAGCAACAGCACCCGTCGAGAGCGACGACGAGATCCAGGCGCGCAACCGCCGGGCCGAGCCGCTGCTCTTCGAGCTCGCGTGGGAGGTCTGCAACCAGGTTGGCGGCATCTACACCGTGCTGCGCTCGAAGGTGCCCAGCATGGTCGACCGCTGGGGCAGCCGGTACTGCCTCGTCGGGCCGTACAACCACGCGACCGCCTCCGTCGAGTTCGAGGAGGCCCCGCTCACCGGCGCCGTCGGCCAGGCCGTCAAGGCCCTGCGCGACGCCGGCATCACCGCCCACTACGGCCGCTGGCTCGTCACCGGCCGGCCCACCGTTGTGCTGCTCGACCACCTCTCGATCTTCGGCCGGCTCCACGAAGTCAAGTTCCTGCTCTGGAAAAACCACAATATCCCCACGCCCGCCGCCGACGAACTCGTCAACAACGTCGTCGCCTTCGGCGAGCTCGCCCGCCTGTTCCTCTGGGCCGTGTCGCAGAAAGAATCCCCGCGCCGCCCCATCATTGCCCACTTCCACGAGTGGATGGCGGGCACCGCGATCCCCGAGCTCCGCCGCGACAACTGGCCCGGCGCCATCGTTTTCACGACGCACGCCACCATCCTCGGCCGCTACCTCGCCATGAACGACCCGGTCTTCTACGACCACCTCGCCTTCTTCAACCCCGACGCCGAGGCGACAAAGTTCAACGTCGATTCGCAGTACCGCATCGAGCGGGCCGCCGCCCACGGGGCCCACGTCTTCACCACCGTCTCCGATGTCACCGCCCTCGAGTGCAAGAGCCTGCTGGGCCGCGCCGTCGATATCCTCCTTCCCAACGGCCTCAACATCGCCCGCTTCGAGCGTCTGCACGAGATGCAGAATCTCCACCGCGTCTACAAGGACAAGATCCATGAGTTCACCATGGGGCATTTCTTCCCCAGCTACTCGTTCGATCTCGACCGCACGCTCTATTTCTTCACCAGCGGCCGGTACGAATACCGCAACAAGGGACTCGACCTCACGCTCGAATCCCTCGCCCGGCTGAACCACCGCCTCAAGCAGGCGGGCGTGAAGATCACCGTCGTCGCGTTCATCATCACCAAACGGCCGTTCAAGTCGATCAACGTCCACGCCCTGCACACCCGCGCCATGCTCGACGAGTTCAAGGAAGTCACCGACCAGATCAAATCGCAGGTCGGCGACAAGCTCTTCCGCGCCGCCACCGAGGGTAAGGTCCCCGACCTCAACAGCTTCGTCGATGACTACTGGCGGCTGCGTCTGCGGCGCACGATCCACGCCTGGAAGAGCAACATGCCGCCGGGCATCGTGACGCACGACCTCATCGACGACCGGCACGACGAGGTGCTCAACCAGCTCCGTACCGCGCAGCTCTGGAACCACCAGCACGATCCGGTGAAGGTGATTTATCACCCCGACTTCATCAGCTCGACGAACCCGCTCTGGGGCATGGAATACGAGCAGTTCGTCCGCGGCTGCCACCTCGGCGTGTTTCCCAGTTACTACGAGCCGTGGGGCTACACGCCGCTCGAATCGATCGCGTCCGGCGTCCCGGCCGTCACCAGCGACCTCTCCGGGTTCGGCTCGTACTTGCTGCAACTGCTGCCCGAGCACGACCAGCGCGGCATCTACTGCATCCACCGCCGCTACTCCTCCTTCCACGCCTCCGCGGACGAGCTCGCCGACCTGATGTTCCGCTTCTGCCAGTTGTCACAGCGCGACCGCATCGCACTGCGCAACGCGGTGGAAAGTTTCGCGGAGCATTTTGACTGGCACAATCTCGGGAAGCGGTACAACGAGGCGCATGAGCTGGCGCTGGATCGGGTGGGGTAAAGGACGTTGGACAACGTTCAAGGGATTTACTCATGACATTCGTGCAGGCGAGCATGGGCATCGGCATGTGCTTCACGCAGGTGGGGGAAATGATCGGCTGGCGTCTTTACGGCAGAGTGCCGACCTTCACAGGGCTCAATGCAAAGCAAGCCGAGCGATTAAAACGATTCGGCGACCGCCATGGTCCGCTGCGGATGGTGATGCTCACGCTCCTCTCGATCGGAGGGATCATCACCAGCTTCGTCGTGGCGTTAGTCGACGGCTGGATTCACGCAGTACTCGTCGCGCTCATTCCGTTCGCCGGCATCATGCTCTGGAGTGTTCTGGAATATGGCCGCTCGCGCCGACGCGTCATCCGCGGGCTACGTCACCGCGGACGCCTGCCGACGTGCCCGCGATGTGGATATGACGTCTCGAAAACGCCCGTGTCCCACTGCTCCGAATGTGGCGCAGCGGTATTTCCCCTTTGATGGATCAACGGAGCCCCCCAGCAACACCCGCTAATGAATTGAATTTGATTCAGGTACCATGAATAAGTCCATAACCACTTTCCGGTTGACTGCGAACTTCCTCTAGCCGGAGGCTCCATGAGATCCACACTGCTTCTCGCTGCGATTCTCGTCCCGTCGGTCTGTTTCGCCACCGGCTGCGCCCACATGTCACCCTCGAAAGCGGACAATCGCCCGAAGCCGGTTGTGCAACCGCCGCCACCCGACCTCGCCGCTCCGGATGACCTCATCCGCAAGATCGATCTCACCAAACACATCACGACCGGGCAATGGATTGTCGAGAACGATCGGGTGATCGTGACGAGTTACAACGGCGCCAAGCTGCATCTGCCGGTCGTTCTCGACAGCAGTGAATACGACGTGAGCGTCGAGTTCACGCGCTATCAGGGGAACCAAGGGTTCGGTCTCTACCTGACCTCGGCAGGCAAATCATTTCTTCTTCAAGTCAGCGCGGTGGACAACCAATGGGTCGTCATGAACGACGTGGAGAAGTCGGAAGAGGAAGCCGCCCGCTTGCGCCGCCCTCTTGAGCCCAATGGAACGCGAAGACGATTGGACGTCGCCGTGCGCAAATCAGGCGTGAAGATGTTCATCGATCAGCAAGAGGTCTTCGACTATAAAACTGATTTCTCAAACGTCCTCGCCAAAGATTGGGGGTTTGGCAATGCTTCCCTCGGCCTCATCTCGTGGTTCAATGTGATTGCGTTTCATAAGGTCGTCGTCACGCCGATCAAATGAACTCAACTGGTCTATTTAACGCCCTCTGTCGTGTACCGCGACACCTTCATCGTCTCCGACCAGTAATCCACCGGCCACCCGCCCTTCATCTTCAGGTGCGCGAGGAACTGCCGGGGGTCAGGCACCGATTCCCACACCTCCGGCAGGAACGTCGCGCGGCGCGGCGGCTCCTCAATGATGATCCCGTCGAGGCCCGGCCGAAGCTGCGCCAGCAAATCGTCTTCGCTCGCCACCGCCATCGGCTCCGGCGGCGAGAGCACCGAGATGTGGAAGTTCAGCATCAAAAACTCGTAATCGGTCAGCGGCGAAAAACGCGTGTCGCGGAAGGCGGCGGCGAAGGCGTTGCCGGCGACGTCCTCCACCAACGAGCGCTTGGCCTCCAACATGCCGATGCAGCCGCGCAAGTCGCTGCCGATACGCAGGGTGACGAAGGTGGCCCGCGGCTGCTGAAGAGCCGGCGAATAAAGTGCGGGGTCGACCGGCAGCGGTTTGCGATAGTCGAGGCCGTGGCGCACCGATTCCATCGCCACGCGCAGCAGCGCAGCGCGATCGTCGGCGGTCATCGAGGATGAGTGGGCTGAAGGAGCGGGCATCGTCTGCCTTCATGCCACTGGCAGTCCGCTGCCAGTGCCTTGATCAACGTGTTCATCGGTGACGCTAGAGCAGGCCGAATCCAATCGTAGCGTTACCGCGAGCCACGACCGTCAGGGAGTGGTTGCCTTGAAGCGGCCCGGAAGCCGGAAACCACTCCCTTACGGTCGCGGCTCGTATTGGACCCGCTACGTATGGAGTGGGAATGCTCTAAACACTGGCAGCGGACTGCCAGTGGCATCAGTTCAATCCATCGATTCAGCGAGATCGCATCGCGTCACCTCGCATCGCTATCATAGGTCGACCCGAGGCCACCGATGAGCACCACCACCTCAACCCGCAAGCGATATTCGATCGTGCAGATGGCGGACGTGGCGCCGACGCCCTGTCCCTGCGGCCTGGCCCGGCGGGCGTTCACCGAGGAGCCGGAGCAGACGGCATCGTTGCACGTCACCGAGATCAAGAGCGACTCGCAAACGCACTACCACAAGAAGATGACCGAGTTCTACTACGTGCTCGAAGGCGACGGCCGCATCGAGCTCGACGGCGAGTCGCTGCCGGTAAAGCCCGGCAGCGCGGTCATGATCCGCCCGGGCTGCCGGCACCGCGCGGTGGGCAGGCTGAAAGTATTGATCGTGCCGGTCCCGGCGTTTGATGCACACGATGAATGGTTTGATTGAACAGGATTTCCATGGGTTACATCACCAGCCAACTCACCGACAACGAAAAAGTCGTCTTCCTCACCCGCCAGCACTGGGTCACCGCCATCGGGCTGCCCGCGCTCTTCTTCCTCCTCGGCGGGCTGATGATGTGGCTCGGTTCCTACTTCGAGTCGTCGGTCATCGGCTACATCGCCACCGGCCTGTTCATCATCGGGGCTCTGCTGTTCATCCGCGACCTCGTCCTCATCTCCTGCACCGAGTACGGCGCCACCAACAAGCGCGTCATCATCAAGACCGGCCTGATCTGGCGGCAGACCCAGGAAATCATGCTCCAGAAAGTCGAGTCCATCGCCGTCAGCCAATCCATCGGCGGCCGCGTCCTCGGCTACGGCACCATCGTCATCACCGGCTCGGGCGGCTCCAACGACCCCTACAAAAATATCGCCCAGCCGCTCGAGTTCCGCCGCGCGGTCCAGGAACAGATCGAGGCGATCACCAAGGATCACGAATGATGCGTGCAGGGGTGGCACTGACAAGTGCAGTCCGCGAAGCTTGTCAGTGTCAGGGCTGATGGTGGAACCCCACTGACAAGCTCCGAAGACTCCGCTTGTCAGTGCCACCCATCACTCACCGATCCTTCACCTGGGCACCTGCCGGCCCTGCGGGTCGATCGCCGGGTCGTTCGTCGCTTCCGCCAGCTTGGCGCGCATCGCGCTGTCCGTAATGTGCTCCAACTTCTCGGCCGGTGCGTGCAGGTGATCGACCGGCAGCGGCAGGTTCTGCTCGAGGTAACTCTCCCACAGTCGGTGCCCGCGGATCATGGCGCGGGCCTCGTCGCGGCCGGGGCCGGTTAGTGCATACGCCCCGCGTTGCTGATCGAGCTTGCCCTGCCGCAACAGTTGATGCACGCCGCCGCGGATCGCGCCCTGCTGGTGCGTCAGCGCCCCGTTGAACTGCGTGAGCGTCAGCGCGCTCAACGCCGATGCCGGTGTGCTTGATGCCACTGGCAGTCCGCTGCCAGTGCCTCGATCAACCGATTCACCTTGGGTGGAAAGCACTGGCAGCGGACTGCCAGTGGCATCAGGCCGCGCAACACTGCCCGGCATCGCCTGCTCCTCCACGCGGTAAAGCAAGCCGAGAATGTCCTCACGCACGATCCGCCGGCTCAAGCGGCGCTGATCCAGCACGCGCATGACGATCCCCTGCTTCGGCGCCAGTAGCATGATGCCCGTGAAGATCAGCCCCGCGACCGTCGCCATCATCCCGGCCGTCGTCGTGTCCTGAAACCCGAACACCGGCGGAACCACGATCGCCGCCACGTGCCCCAGCGCCGCGCTCAGCGACCCGATGACGATGCTGACGAGGATCATGCCGCCCAGCCGCTCGGTCATGAGGAACGCCGCCGCCGCGGGGACGATGAGCATGGCGATGACGAGGATCGAGCCGATCGCCTCGAACGACGCGACGGTGGTGATCGCCACCAGCGACATGAGCAGGTAATGCATGAACGTCGCGTTGATGCCCAGCGTCGTCGCCAGCGCGGGATCGAACGAGCTGAGCTTGAACTCTTTATAGAGCAGCCCGACCACCGTCAGGTTCAGCAGCAGCACCGCCCCGAGCACCGCCGCCGCCCGCGGCACCTCCACCGGCCCCAGGTGTACGGTGTCGAGCGGCGCGAGGTCGATCATGCCGTACAGCACGCAGCCGGGGTCGAGATCGACCTTGTGCTCCTGGATCGCGATGTTGAGCATGATCAGCCCGATGGCGAAGAGCGTGGTGAACACGACGCCCATCGATGCCCCGCGGTCGACCTTGCCGAAGCTCTGCACCCACTGCGTGAACACCGCGGTGAGCACGCCGACGACCGCCGCCCCGGCGAACATCGTGAAGCTCGACCGGCTCTTGGTGAACCAGAACGCCGCGACCAGCCCGGGCAGCACCGCGTGGCTGATCGCATCGCCCATCATGCTCATCCGCCGCAGCACGAGGAAGTTCCCCAGCAGCGCACAGCTCCCGGCACAGAGCATGCCGATGATCACGATCCAGGTGTCGTCAAGAGTCCAGGTCATGGGTAAATCGCGGTCGAAGATGAAGCTCCAAACCTCAAGTTCCAAAATCCAAACAAATTCCAAAGTTCAAAAATCAACTTCCAATGAAGGCACGCGCAACCTCACCATGGCAATTGCCGAGCTCTCCAGATTGCGCCAGCGCCACCGGGTTCACCTGCGATGTTTCATGCTGTTTCTGCCTTTTTTGGAGCTTGTTTGGAATTTGGTATTTGTAATTTGGAGCTTATAAAACATGCGGGCTCTCCGGCACCGCTCGCCGCTCCACAAGCAGCCGCTCCAGCTTCTCCACCATCACCGGCCCCAGCACGTGCTCGATCATGTCGGCGTCGCGGTCGACATGGCTGGGGGCGATGTCGGCGTGGGTGATCAGGTACATCTCCCACAGGCGATGGTTGCGCACCAGGCGCACCGCCTCGAGCCGGCCCGCTTCGGTGAGCATCCACCGGCCGGCCGCGTCGTGCGATACCAGCTCATCGCGCCGCGCCGACCGCAGCAGCCGGCGAAGCTGCGCCGCGCTCCACGAGCGCTTGCCGAGCAGGTCGGGCAGCCTGACGTGGTGCGGCATTTCAGTGCCGCCGGCCTCGGTCAGTTCATACATCGCCCGCAGCAGGTTCTGGCGGTTGACGGTGCGGGCGAGGCGGACCTGCTGAAGCACGCGCGGCAGCACGCCGCGGGCGCTGCCGAAGATCATGCTGATGATGAAGAACGCGGCGGCGACGACGACGATGATCGCCCCCGCCGGGAGCCCGGCAACGAGCGCGCTGAGCGAAGCCCCGAGCCAGCCGCTGATCAGCCCGATCACCGCGGCAATGACCGCCATCGTCCGCAGGTGCTGCGTCCAGAATCGCGCCGCCGCCGGCGGAATGATGAGCAGCGCTATGACGAGGATCAGCCCGACGGCCTGTAAGCCCACGACGGTGACGAGCGTGACCAGCCCGAGCATCACCGCGTCGAGCAGCCACGTCGGCCAGCCCTGCGATTTCGCGTAGTCATCGTCGAAGCAGAGCAGCGCGAACTCCTTGAAGAGCGCGATGCAGATGAGCACGACGGCGACGGTGACGGCGATGATGAGGTACAGATCGCTGCGGAGGAGCGAGGCGGTCTTGCCGTAGATGAACGACTCGATGCCGGCCGCGTCGCCGCCGGGCATCTGGGTGACGGGCTTGATGAGCGCGACGCCGAGGCCGAAGAACACGCTGAGCACGATGCCCAGCGCCGCGTCGTCCTGGAGCCGGGTGTAGCGGCTGATGACGGCGACGGCGGCGACGCCGAGCAGCCCGGTGATTGCCGCGCCGATGAGCAGGCCGGGAAGAAACTTGCCATCGCCGCCGAAGGCGACCATGACCATGAACGCAAGGCAGACGCCGGGCAGCGTCGCGTGGCTCAGGGCATCGCCCATCAGCGCCCGCTTGCGCAGCAGCAGGAACGAACCGACAAGCCCCGCGCCGACGCCGAGGATTGCGGTGGCGAGGACGACGATGGTGGCGTTGTAATCGTGCTGAAGCGTGAGGACGGTGAAGATGTCGCGCAGCGAGGGGAGCTCGACGTCGGCGAGGGTCGGGATGGTGAAGGACGTGAGCATCGGAGTTCGTACTCCCCTCCCTCTTAGGGAGGGGTCGGGGGAGGGTCAGGATTGGAAAATGCAAAATGATCAATGCAAAATGCAAAATGCAAAGTGGCAGCGCGGGCAGATGACTTGATCTTCCTCTTCATTTTTCATTTTGCACTTTGCATTTTTCATTTTGCATTGGTCATTTTTCCGAAGCCCGACCCTCCCCTAACCCCTCCCTAAGAGGGAGGGGAACCGGAGCGGATCATCCTCTCCCGCGCGCCATCGCCTGGGCGGCTTCGTCGAGCAGCGTGAGCTTGCCGCCGTAGGTTTTTTGCAGGTTTTCCTTGGTGAACACTTCCTCCGTCGGGCCCACCGCGACGATGCGCATGTTCAGCAGGATCACCCAGTCGAAATACTGCGGCACGGTCTGAAGATCGTGATGCACGACGAGCGTCGTTCGGCCGGCTTCCTTCAGGTCGTGCAGGATGCGGACGATGGCGAGCTCGGTGGCGGCGTCGACGGCGGCGAAGGGCTCGTCCATGAAATAGAGGCTCGCCTCCTGCGCCAAAGCGCGGGCGAGGAAGACGCGCTGCTGCTGGCCGCCGGAGAGCTGGCTGATCTGCCGCTGCGCGAAGTCCGCCATGCCGACCTTTTCCAAGGCCGCCATCGCGGCTTGCTTGTGGGCCTTGCCGACCCAGCGGAGCCAGCCGACTTTCGCGTATCGCCCCATCGCGACGAGGTCGAGGGCGCTCACCGGGAAATCCCAATCAACGGTTTCGCGTTGCGGCACGTAGCCGACGAGTTTGCGCTGCTCCTTGTACGGCTTGCCGTAGATGGTGACCTTGCCCGACGCCTTGGGGATCAGGTCGAGGCAGGCTTTGATGAGTGTGCTCTTGCCCGCGCCGTTGGGGCCGACGATGCCGATCAGCTTGCCCTCGGGGATGTCGAAGTCGATGTCCCACAGCACGGGCTTGCGGTGATACGCGACGGTCATGTCGTGGACCGACAGCGGCACGGTGACCGGGTGCTCGGCGCCGGAGGCCTGCGGAGAGAGCGGCGGGTTGGGGAGGGGGGCGTGCATGGGGTAGCGAGTGCGAGTCTGCCTGAGACCTGTTTTAGAAATTGCAAATTGGCCATTGCTAATTGCAAATTGCAAATTGGCGGAGCGAACGATGGCTGTGTTCATTTTTCAATTTGCAATTTGCAATGTTCAATTTGCAATCCCTTCTTTAACAACGCCGCGGAAGCCACCTTCCGGCACAGTGCCGCCCAGGGCCCGCGCGATCGTCGACACATTATGATCGATCATGCCGATATAGGTGCCTTCATACGTCCCCGCCGGGCCCATCGAGTCGGAGTAAAGCTTGCCGCCGATGACGACCGTGTGGCCTCTCGCGGCCGCGCCTTCAATCATCGCCTGCATATTTTTCGGTGATACGCTCGCCTCCACGAACACCGCGCCGATTTTCTTTTCAACGAGGAAATCAACCAGCGCGGTAATGTCTTTAATGCTCGCCTCGGCCTCGGTCGTAATTCCGACGGGTGCCTTCACGGTCAGACCGTAGGCGCGAGCCATGTAGTTGAACGCGTCGTGTGCGGTGATCAGCACGCGCTTCTCTTTCGGGATCGAGCCGATCACCTGTTTCGCGTAGGCGTCGAGCCGGTCGAGCTTAGCGAGGTAGGCCTTGGCGTTGGCTTCGTAGTAGGCGGCATTCGCCTTGTCGTAGGCCGACAGCGATTTCGCGACCGCTTTGACGGCGAGGCTCCAGCCATGCACATCCATCCAGACGTGCGGGTCGTCGTGCTCGGCCTCGTCGGTGAGCACGTACTTCTCCTGATCGATGAGCTGGGTCACCGCGAAGACCGGCTTCCCGCCGTTGGCGAGCGACACGAAGATGTCCTGCATCTTTCCTTCGAGCATCAGGCCGTTGTAGAAAATGACGTCGCCGTCCTGGAGCGCGATGCGATCGCTGCGCGAGGGCTTGTGGGTGTGCGGGTCGGAGTCGCCCTGCATGATGCCGGTGACGGTGGCCTTGTCGCCGGCGACCTGCTGGACGATGTCGGTGATCATGCCGACGGTGGTGGTGACGCGGTAGGGATACTTAGATGGTCCCGCGGCGGCGGGTTTTTCGCCCGGCGCGGCGCTGCCGCCGGACCCGTCGCCGCAACCCGTGAGCATGACGAGCGGCATGAGCGCGACGGCGAGTGCGAGCAGGGCGGAGCGAACGAGACAGTGCGGGTGATCTTGCATGGCGTTGCCTTTCGTGCGGGCTACTTTAGGGGTGGATTCAGAACCGCAGGGTCATGCCGGTGAAGAAGCCGAAGTCCTCGGCCGCGTCGCTCAGGCCGGCCCGGATGCCGATGTCGAGCAGGATGTCTTCGGAGAGCGCAAGCGTGACGCCGGCACTGGCGAAGGCGACATACGACGCGTCACCATCGCTGCTGACGACGCCGACATATTCGAGGTATGCGCCGACCGGGCCGACGACGTCGAAGCCGATGACGGCGGTGTGAACGAACTCGACGTCGTAGTGGTCGTCGCTGTCGTCGTAGACGAAGTCGATCTCGGCCATGAGTCCGAGGCCGACGGCGTCGCCGAGCGGGATCGAGAACGGGATGATGATGCCGCCCTCGACGTGGTCGCTGCTGATCTCGCTGCCGGTGGGGATGGTGATGAACGGCATAATTGCGAGGGCGGTGCCTTCGAGGCCCTGCGGTGTGCGCGGGTCGCCATCGTCGTTGCCCCAGAGGTTCACCTTGAGGCGGAGCGTGACATCGGGGAAGCCTTCGCGGGTTTCGGTCGTGCCGCCCTCGGGACGGAAGCGCTCGATGACGTGAGCGGCGAAAACGAACTGAAGGTCGATGTGGTTGGTGAGGCCGAGCTTGATGTTGGTGTCGAAGAAGGCGCGGGCATCGGCGCGGTCGCCATTTTCGCGCTCGCGGCTGTAATCGATGAAGCTGAGTTCGATCTGGACATGGCCGGCGTCGACGGTGATGGCGCTCTCGGTGGTGTCGGGGCGATCGGCGGAAAGTTCGCGCATGAACTCGCGCGGGGTCGGGTTGGTGAGGGTAAATGCGTCCTTGGCGGCGGGTGGCGCTTCGGCGAGCGCGGCGGGCGCGAGGCTGCCAAGTAAGCAAGCGAGTGTGACGGGGCAATAGTAGGGCGTCTTCATTGCCGATCAATCCAATAATTGATTTTGATGACTCAAAATATCTATCGGCAGGCATCATACATTGGCATTGAGGCTTGTCAAGCACTAAACTGTGGCCAAAACGTGGCCTATCTTTGGCCGGTGGCCACGGCCTTCCGGGAGCGCTTCATGGCTTCGAGCACCACGGAAAACTACCTTAAACACTTGCTGCTGCTGCAACAACGGCAAGAAGAATCCGCGCCCATTGCGACCGGCAAGCTCGCCAGCTCGCTCGAAGTGACCCCCGGAACGGCCACGGTCATGGTCAAGGGCATGGCGGAGGCAGGGCTGGTGAACTACGAGGCACGCACCGGCGTCCGCCTCACCGATGCGGGCGAGCGGCTGGCGCTGGATGTGCTTCGCAGGCACCGATTGGTCGAGCTGTTCCTGGTGAACGTGCTGGGCGTCGACTGGAGCGAGGTTCATGAGGAGGCCGAGGTGCTGGAGCACGCAGTGTCGGAGAAGGTGCTCGAGCGGATCGACATCCTGCTCGGCCGGCCCGCGTTCGATCCGCACGGCGACCCGATCCCCAGCGCCACCGGCGAGCTCGCCCCGCGCACACTCCTGCGCCTCGATGCGTGCCCGCTGAATCAGGCGGTGCGCGTCTCGCAAGTGGAAAACCAGGACGCCAACTTCTTGCGCTTCGCCGAGGCGAAAGGGCTCACGCCCGGCGCGGAGCTGACGGTGATCGCCAGCGACCCGATGGCGGACGCGGTGACGATCCGTCGCGGCAAGGGCGAGCCGCTGGTGATCGGCAGCGCGGCGGCGCGGAAAGTGTTTGTGACGGTGGAGCGGTGACGGGTGCGGGGGGCGGGATTGGGACCCCGGCCTTGATGCCGCTGGGAGTCCGCTGCCAGTGCCGTTCGTTAGAGCGAAGGATGAAGTCTAACGGGGGCGGCGGCCGTCAGTGCCGTTCGTCAGCGAATGATCGAATGTTCTCACACTGGCAGCGGACTGCCAGTGGCATCAGTTCACTTCGCCGTCCGGTTCCAGTAAATCTTGAGGTTCTTCGTCGACCGCCCGGCGGCGATGACCTCCGGCTTGCCGTCGCCGTCCAGGTCGGCCACCTTCAGGTCCTCGGCCGCCATCTTGTTGTCGTCGATGAGATGTTGCTCCCACTTCGTCGCGTCTTCGTTGGGCACGAAAAGCTTGATGCCCACCTTTACATCTTTGTTCGGAGCGCGCCACCCGACGACAATCTGCGGCCGGCCGATGCCAAGCACGTCCTCGAACGCCAAGGCGTGGCCTTCCTTGATGGTGTCGTCGAGGACGAGTCGCTTTGGCTCGGGCTTCGAGCGGTCTAATACGTAGGCTACAAGCTTGTTGCCGTGCATGGGCTCAACGGCGGCGATAGCTTCAATCTTCGGCGCAATGACGCCCAACCTGACTTCGCCCACACCTTCGGACAGCTTGCTGAACGGAAGCACTTCTGATTGCCACTTGCCATTAGAAAGCAATGCGTAGGTAAATCCTTCCTTGCTTCCCACGACGACGACCTCCCCGGCGGCCAGTTCCTCGCGGTCGACCAACACGTCAAAGTTATGGGCCAGGTGCACAGTGTCGTTAACCAACGTCGTCTTCCATTCCGTTTTCGGGTCTTTGGGCCGTTCATAAGCGAGCACGCGAGCGCCGGCGCCTTCGCCATTCTTGTTGCCCTTCCCGTGCAACGGCTTCACCACCAACACGTACTTATCGCCAGCCTTCACCCATCGCATCCGGTGCGTGCAGACCTCATGGTGGAGCTTCACCGGCTCCCACTTCTGCGTCGGGTCGGCCGGGCGGATCAGATAGAACACCGCGCCGCTCTTGGTGGCATCGTTCGTCTCGCCGGGGTTCCACATGGCGCCGACGGCGACCTCGACCTTGCCGTCGCCATCGATGTCGCGGGCGGCGATGCAGACGTTGTCCAGCGGCGTGAGCTTGTCCGCAATGATGTGCTTCTTCCAGAGGTCACCCGCTTTCCCCGGGTTCGCGTACCAGACGATCTGCTTGGCGTCGGCGAGCAGGATGTCGGGCTTCTTGTCGCCGTCGACGTCGCCGATGGCGAGGCCGTAGCCGATGGTGATCTTGTCGATCTCCTGGTGCTCGAAGACGGGCTTGGGCGTCTCGGCGGCGAGCGCGGTGGAGGCCGTGAGCGCGGCACAGGCGACGGCGAGGCGGAAGGTGGTCATGAAGGAACTCCGGGGATGAACGGTCATTGTCGCAGGTCGGGCGGCGGGTTACCAGACGGTGCAGCGGAAACGGAGATTGCAAATTGGCCATTGCAAATTGGTCATTGCAAATTAAAGGGCCGGATTGAGGCTGCGACGCGTGCTGACTTCTCTTCAATTTGCAATTTGCAATTTGCAATGACCAATGGCCAATTTGCCATTCTTCCTATCGATACACTGCCCGCGATGTCCGACGCCGACCGCCCCACAGCCGTGCAACGATACACCGTCACCCCCGCCGATGCGGATGTCCGTTTGCAGCAGCACCTGGCGAAAAGGCTGGGCCTGTCGCTCTCGCAGACGAACCGGCTGCTCGACATCGGCGCGGTGCAGGTCGATCATTGGACCGCCAAGCGCAAGCACAAGGGATACAAGCTGCGCTGGGGTCAGAAGATCATCGTGAGCGGGTTCGACAAGCCGGGCGAGGAGCTCGCGACGGCGAATGAGGCGCTGGCGGTCGAGATCATCGCGGCCGACGACGAGCGCGGCTGGGTCGTGGTGAACAAGCCGGCGGGGCTGCCCGTGCATCCGCTGGAAGCCGGTGAGGATGACACCGTGCTCAACACGCTGATCGCGAGGTACCCGCAGATGCACGGCATCGGCGAGGGCGGCTTGCGCAGCGGCGTCGTGCATCGGCTCGACATGGAAACGTCCGGCGTGCTCGTCTTTGCGACAAAGCAGGACGCCTGGCAACGACTCCGCGCCGCCTTCGCCGAGCACCGCACCCGCAAGGTGTACCACGCGATCGTGCTCGGCAGACTGCACGGCGCCGGCGAACTGCGGATGCTGCTGCACATCGCACAGCATAAGCCCGCGAAGGTGCGCGTGGTGGATGGCGAAACGCCGGAGGAGCAGCGGCCGGCCGGCACGCGGCCGTGCAACCTGTCGTGGCGGGCGATGGAGACCTTCGACAGCGCCACGCTGATCGAGGTCGAGCTGGGCACCGGTTTCCTACACCAGATCCGCGCGATGTTCGCCCACCTGGGCCACCCGCTCGCGGGTGATGCCCACTACCGGCCGGCGGGGATGAGCGACGCAACCTGCGCGCCGCGGGTGATGCTGCACGCGGCGGAGTTGCGGGTGGAGGAGGTGGAGGCGAGGTGCGATGCGCCGACGGATTTCGCGGTGTTGTTGGAGCCGTTGCGCGGGGAATCATGACGCCGGCCAAGCCCGATGATGAGGTCCGCCGAATCGTCGGGGTAGCTGACGGAATACCCCGACGGTTCGCCAAGCCTCACCACCGGGCTTGCGGACCAATGCACCTCACTCCACCGCCGCGCCCGTCGCCACATCGAATGACTTCACGACCTCGCCCTCGCTGAGCACAACCAGCTCGCCGCGCGGGCCGATCGCCCAGTCGATGCAATTCTCGACCGCAACCTGCCGCGCGTCGCCGCCGATCATGTCACGGATCACCGGTGTCCGGCCGTCGGCACCGAAGGGCAGCTCGATGACGCGGCGGTTGTCGTCCGTGATGAGCAGGCGCTCGGGGGCGTTGCGGTGCTGGCCGCGCGACAGGGTCGTCCTGATTCGCCAGCCTCGCGTCTCGTACACGTCGACGCGGCGGAGGAAGCCGATGGCGAGCAGCGTGCCGTCGGGCGAGAGGGCGAGGCAGCCGAAGCTTTCGCGCGGGTCGAGCTTGTGCGTCTTGCGGCGCGAAGCGAGGTCGAAGATGTCGATCCACTGGCCCGAGGTATGGATGCACTTGACGACCGCGAGATTGCGTCGCGGGCTGAACTCGGCGTAGGCGGACGCGATGTGCGTGCCGCGGAAAAGTTCAACTTTCCCGGTACGTGCATCGACGAAGCGCATGCCTTCCTGCGGGCCGAGGCTCCACGCGGTGAGTCCATCGGGCGCGATGCCGACCTTGCCGAATGGCTCGAGCACCGCCGAGCGGGCCTTGACGCTGAGCGTCTCTAAGTCCCACAAGCGCAGCTCGCCGTCGCGCCCATCGCGCCCGACCGTCATCAGGTGCCGGCCGTCGTCGGACACCGCCATCGCGTCGATGCGGAACGTCATGTCCAGCGACTTGAGCACCGCCTTGCTCACCAGGTCGAACACCTTCAGTTCGTGTACCGGCTGCCGGCGACTGTCGCGCTTGAAAATGACGATGGTGTTCGCCTTCGTCGCGACGGTGATCAGGTGAGCGCCCGCATAAGTCGCGAGGTCCACCGGCCTGCTCGGCACCGGCGTCACCGGCGGCGCGGGCTTGCCATTCGTCGTCACCGGCGGCTCGATCTCGCCATCGGTCGCGGGAGATTCCGGCGGCACCACCGGCGTCACCGGCCGCGCATCCGCCGTCGACGGTCCCACCGCGACCGGCGCCTTCGCCTGCACATCCTTCGCCGCCACCGGCAGCCTCGACTTCGCCGGGCCGCCCGTAAACATGTCCTTTAGCACGAACATGTAAACCGCCACGCCCACCAGCACGACCACGCCCGCCACGATCGCGTTCGTGATCATCGAACGCTGGGCCCGCGCCGACTCCGCCTCGCGCAGCCGGCAGCGGCCACAGGTCAGGGCATCATCGACCTGCTTGAGCTGCTCCGGCGGGAACCACTTGCTGCACGATGAGCACTGGAACGCATCCGGCGACTTCTCCGGCGCGGGGGTGTACTCGAAATCATCGGTGAGCGACGCCTCAAGTCCGACGCGCTGACCGCATGCCGGGCAGGTCGTCCAGCGGTGCGCGAAGTCCGCGCTCAGGCGGATCGTCTGGCCGCAGTCGCATTGAAGCGTGGTGGACATCCGGAAAGCTTTCACAGGACGAAGCGGATAAAGGATACCGCGCGGCTTGGATCAGGTGGCACTGACAACGTCCTCGGGGTGGCACTGACAAGCGCAGTCCGCGGAGCTTGTCAGTGAGGATCATCGCTGACGCCGACACTGACAAGGCCTCCGAGCAGTCCTTGTCAGTGCCACCCATCCGCGCCTCGTTCCCTTATAGTCTTGCGCATGGCAACCGGCCGACGAAAACGCAACCCTTCGCACGAGTTCACCGACGCCGCCCGCGGCGAGCGGCTGCAGAAGGTGCTCGCCGCCGCCGGTGTCGCTTCGCGCCGGGCTTGCGAGCAGCTCATCGAGCAGGGCCTCGTCACTGTGAACGGTCAGGTGGTGAAGTCGCTGCCCGCCTGGGTCGATGCCGAGAACGACCGCGTCGTCGTCGAAGGCCGGCCGATCGCCCGGCACCGCAAAGCCGTCGGCGCCGTCGGCAAGAAGGGACACGTTTACGTCGCGCTCTACAAGCCCCGCGACGTCATCTCCACCACCCGCGATGAGTACGGCCGGGCCAGCGTCATCGACCTCGTCGAGCTGCCCACCCTCAGCGAAGGCGAGACCCAGCCGCGCCTCTATCCCGTCGGCAGACTCGACGCCGAGGCCACCGGGCTGGTGCTCCTCACCAACGATGGCGAGCTTGCCCACCGCCTGACGCACCCGAGCTACGAGGTGCCCAAGCAATATGAAGTTTCGGTGCGCGGCCGTGTGACGAGCGACAACGTCCAGCAACTGCTCGCCGGTCTCAACCGTGCTTACCGCCCGCGCCGCCCCGGCAAGAAGCCGCCGCGCCCCACGAAGTCCGCTAAACCCCCCGCCCCGCGCGCCGCCGCCGCTGCCGCTCCGGCCGCCGCAACGAAAGTCGAGGTCCGCATCCTCGGCGGCCAGCGCGACGAAGAGCACGGCGAGCGCACCGCTCTTTCCATCACGCTCACCGAAGGCCCCGACCGCGAGATCAAGTGGGTCCTCAAACGCCTGGGCTTCCCCGTCCGCCGGCTCAAGCGCACCGCCATCGGCCCGATCTCACTCAAGGGCATTGCCGTCCGCCGTTGGCGTTTGCTCACACCGGGCGAAGTGAAGCAACTCCGCAAGCTTGTCGGGCTTGCGAAAGAGTGAGCGTCTGACCTCCTGTACAACCCCGGGCGGAGCCAGGGCTAAAGGTCCTTGTCTCCGGTCCCGCCTCCACTTTTTGCCCGCGCCGGGATATTTTCCTTGGCCCCGACCTACTTCGTGGGTTAAGCTTTCAGCGGGTGGAGTTCACGTCGCCTTCCGGCTCTCACATCGTCCGAGGTGAACCGATGGACATGAAAGTACATTGCCCCGGCTGCGCCCGTCCCCTGCGGGTGGCCAAAGCGTCCTCCGGCCGCAAGGCCCGCTGCCCGAATTGTCAGCGCGTCTTCGTCGTCCCCAAGGCGGACGAACTGGTCGATGAAACCATTTCCACCTGGATCGAGGAAGACATCGCCAAGCTCGGCGTCGAGCACGAGAAGCATTGGGAATCCATCGGCAGCATCAAGGCCTATCAGCGTCCCGGCCCGCCGCAGAAGCTCGCCGTCGGCTCGCGCCTCCCGCCGCCGCCCGCCGCCGCCGGCCCCCGGGCCGGGCCGGCCAACGGCAACGCCCCGACCTCGAAGCCCGCGCCGGAACCCATCGTCGAAGCAAACGACCCGTCCACCCTCGTCGCCGTTGAAGACCTGTCGCCGATCACCACCGGCAGCGCCGGCGACACCATCGAAGTCAAGGCCCGGCCCGCACCCGTTCAACCGGCGAAGCCGCTCCTCCCGACCGCGCCGAAACCCACCATGCCCGCCGCCGCGCCGCGCGTCGTCCTCACCGCGCCGCCGCCGCCGGTCGTCCATCATCATTCCGCCGGTCCCTCCGAAACCACCAGCCGCCAGTATCCGAGTTCCCTCGGCGTCGACCCGCGCCACCCGCACCTGGTCATCACCCAGTGCGACCAGTCCGGCGTCACCTTCGCCTTCGACTCCGCCCACCTCGAGCAGATCGGCTTCCGCACCGCCATCCCCGTCCGCTGCGCCTTCAGCGGCGAGACCGAGCGCCGCAAGCTTTCCGCCCGGCCGCTCGCCTTCATCGACCGCTCCGGGGCCCGCTTCCGCGCCCCCGGCGACCTCGAGCAGAAGCACACCACCACGCTGCTCAGCGGCCAGTCCGTCCGCGACCTGCTCGATGTCATGGGCAACGTCGACCTGCCCAAACCGTTCAGTTTCTGCGTCCCCTATTACAGCAGCAACGAGTTCAGCCACGTCTCCATGAAGTGTTGGACCGAGTCGCGCAGCGACGGCGGCATCACCTGCTACGTCATGATGCCCAACGGCCCGACCGCGCTGCTCTGGCTGCTCAACGTCAACGGCACCTGCGGCCCCGAGTATTCGATGCTCGAAGCGGACATCGGCCTGCTCGACAACGAAGCCTGGCGCCAGCTCGGCGACGAGTGCCGCCGGCGACTCGCCGTCTGGTGCCCGTTCGAGCCCATGGAGCAGTTCCGCCTCTACCTCAGCGACGGCGACTTCGGCACCCGCGACAAGGGCCTCGCCGGCCTCGTCCTCACCGACCGCCGGCTCATCTACTGCAAGTACCACCACCGCGGCGCCATCGACCTGTCGCAGCCCGCTACCCTCCGCATCCGCGACGAAACCGACTTCGCCCAGCTCACCATCGAAAACCTCGACGGCCGAACCAAGCTCGTGAAGCTCCACCTGCACGACGTGCCCACGCTTCTGCAAGCGCTCTCGTACCTGCCGACGATCTCGGTGGACCGCAAGGCGGCGGCGGCACCTGCCCCGGCGCCGGTGGCGCAGTAAAGGCAGTGGCAGTGGCAGTAGCAGGACCTGTCACTGCATCTGCCCCTGCCACTGCCACTGCCACTGCCCCCGTTCACCTACAATTCCCCGATGCTCCCGCTCTTCCTCGGCCTCACCGCGGCCAACCTGCTGCTGCTGGTGACCGTCTTCATCCTCGGCCTGTTCGTCATCGACCCCGCCGACGAGCCGACCGCAGGCTACGACTGGCACATCCCGCTGGGCGTCGCGGCCGGCCTGATGGCGGCCTTCACCCACGTCGCCATCTACATGTACCACATGGCCACCGCCCGCTGGCTCCAGGCCGCCACCGACAAGGCCGGCACCCCGCTCTCGCGCTGGGTCGAACCGGCCCTGCGCCGCAAGCGTCGCGTCTTCGTCCTCATGATGAGCGCCGTTGCCGCCACCATGCTCGCCATGTTCTCCGGTGCCCTCGCCGACCGCACCTTCCGCCCGCTCCTGCCCGGCGAGGTGCACCTGGCGGTCGCCGCGCTGACGATTGCAATCAATGTTGCGGTGGCGCTCAGCGAGTACCGGCATCTGCGGGCGCAGGGAGCGCTGATGGATGATGCACTGCAACTACTTAACGAGTCGTCGCGTCCTCGTGCAACGTCATAGCGAGCCGTCACGTCCTCGTGCACGGTGAGCTTCGGATGATCCTGAACTCGCGATACCGTCATCGTTGCGTGTTTCGCGGCTTGCCGTGCACGAGGACGTGACGGCTCGCTGGGACGTAGGACGTGACGGTTCGCCTGCGAAAGTTTTGCAGTCTTGAATGAACCTTCCCCCCGATTCGTTCTGCGATCCGTGTGATCCCCGCTCCCTCGGTCTCACTCCCGCTAGACTTCAAGGATGAAACCCATGCTCGCGACAACCTTCAGCATCTTCCCGAACCTGCTTCAGTGGCTCAGCGCCCTGGTGATCGCCGCCCCGCTGGCGGCCGACCCCGCGCTGCCGAAGCCGGCCGACCCGCCGAAGAACTCGGTCGAGTCCGTCATCGAGGTGAAGCCCGCCGAGCCCGCGAAGAAGCCCGCGGCCGCCACGCTCGAATTACTCGACAAGCTGGAAGCGAAGTCGAAGGAAACCAAATCGCTGCACGCCACCGTGCGCTACGACAACATCCAGGGCCTTGCCCGCGACCAGCAGACCCGCTTCGGCAAGCTCGTGTACCAAGCCAAGCCCTCGCGCTTCGCCCTGCACGTCGACTCGCTGCGCGTCGACAAGACCACGCGGCCCAGCAACCGCTGGTACATCTTCGACGGCACCTGGCTCGTCGAGAAGCAGGCGGATGAGAAACAGTTTTTCAAGTGGCAGGTAGTGCCCCCCGGCGCCGACCCCGAGAAGGCGGACCCGCTCGCGATGGGTCATGGCCCGTTCGTCGTGCCGGTGGCGCTGCGGAAGGACCTGGTGCTGGCTCGCTACTTCCCGGAGTTCGTTCCCGCCGACGCGAAGGACCCGAAGAACAGCGTACACCTGAAGCTGACGCCGCTGAAGGGCCAGCGGATCAACTTCACCGAGCTCGACCTGTATTACGACAAGGACACGCTGCTGCCCATGCGTGCTCGGACGGTGAAGAGGTCGTCCCCGCGAGACGTTGAAGAATCGATCATCGACCTGAGCAACGTGAAGATCAACGAGCCGGTCGAAGCGAGTCAGCTCGACACGTCCGAGCCGAAGGAGAGCGGCTGGAAGGTGCAGGTCACGCCTTGGGAAGATGGGGCGAAGAAGTAGGTTGTGGGAGGGCGAGGCTCCCGCCGAGCCGTTCGTCCTGGTGGCTTGACGCCACTGGCAGTCAGCTGCCAGTGCCCGGGTTCTACGATTCCCTGCAACTCAAGGCCTGTGGCAGTCTTCTGCCAGTGCCGACGAAGTTCGACGGTCGATGACGCATGGCACTGGCAGCGGACTGCCAGTGGCATCAGACCTCACGCCTCCTACCGAAACTTGTCGTCCGCGATTCCCCACCTGCAATCCGCGAAGTCCCCTGAAATAAACCCCTGGCCCCCGCGTTTGGCATGGGTCGGTGGTCCGACCGAAGCAAATCGCCGGGCCATGGTGGACCCGGATTTACAGGCAATCGGCGACAGCCGAACTAACGAAAGGGTGTCTTATGAAGCGACGTGTGTTTTTGAGCGTGCTGGTGGTGGCCCTGATGGGTTCCTTCGCATTCGCCGCCGAAGGCGACAAGCCGAAGGAAGGCAAGGAAGGCAAAGGCAAGGGTCGCGGCGACGCGATGGCGGCCGCCCTTGAGAAGGCGAACCTGAACGATGACCAGAAGGCCCAGGTCAAGAAGATCCAGGAAGAGTTCAAGGCCTCCATGGACGCCGCCCGGGAGACGAAGGACCGCGACGCGATGCGTGCGGCCGTCGAGAAGCGGCACGAGGCGATCATGGGTGTGCTGACCGCCGAGCAGAAAGAAACCGTGAAGAAGCACCTCGAAGAAAACCGCCCGAAGCGCGGCGATGGCGACAAGAAGAAGAAGCCCGAATAAATCGCGGCGAACCGCACTCCTGTATTGAAAGCACCCCTGACGAAAGTCGGGGGTGTTTTTGTTGAGGAGAAGTTAGAGGAAGTTAAGGGGAGTTATAGGAAGTTAAAGAATGGAGCGGATTGCCTCTAAGGAAAGCAGGAAGGCAGGAAAAAACGCCACAAAGAAAGGCGAATTTTCCTGCCTTCCTGCTTTCCTTGGAGGCTCTTCTGAATTGTGCCAAGGTAAATCAGAGACGGAGTGGCGCCGAGTAAAGAACGCAACAGCGCCCGGCGCGGCACCGGCATCGCCTTCTTTAACTTCCCTTAACTTCTCTAACTTCTGCCCCCTCAGTGCGATGCCTTGTGCTCGTGATGGCGTTCGACCTTGTGCTTCACCGCCCGCTCGAGCTTGTGGCCGGCCTGGGTGATTGATTCGTACATGTCCTTGGCCGTGTGTTCCACCGCCAGCGGCTGGAAACCCGAAAGGCGGGCCTCGAGGACCACGCGCTTGTCCTCGCCGCCCTTGCCCGCGTTTGAATCGTGCAGATGCACCTCGACGCGGGTCACCTGACGCTCAAACAAGCTCAGGGCTTTCTCGATCGTTTTATTGATGTGGTCGCTGATGGCCTCGGTCGCGGTGATCTCCGATCCGTTGATTTTAATCAGCACGATGGGGTTCCTTTTCCAGGGAAAAAAAACGTCTCTCGGACTCGAATGATTCTAAGCACGCCGCCGGACCGAGGGATGAAAGCGGCGGATATTGTGGGCTAATGATAGACACTTGATCGGCAAGACGACACTCACCACACGAGCGAAATGCCGGACGCGGCATCCTCCGAAACCGATGCGATCACCGGCAGCCAGCCTACCCGTCTCCGATCCGCGCCGACCCTTGCTAAACTGCTGCCCCATGCTTGCCCAGGTCCACAGCTTCATCCTGCAAGGCATCGAGCCGATCCCCTGCGAGATCGAGGTCGATGTCGCCGACCGTGGTTTGGCAAAGACCACCATCGTCGGGTTACCGGATGCTGCCGTGAAGGAATCGATCGAGCGCACGCGCTCGGCGATCGGTAACAGCGGCTACCCGTTCCCGCTCTCGCGCATGCTGGTCAACCTCGCGCCCGCCGACGTGCGCAAAGAGGGCCCGCTCTACGACCTGCCCATCGCCGTCGGCCTGCTGCTCGCCGAGCAGGTGATCCAGACGCAGAAGCACCTGAAGTTTCTCTTCGCCGGTGAGCTCGCCCTCGACGGTCGGCTGCGTCCGGTCAACGGCATCATCAACCTCGCCATCCTCGCCCAGCGCCTCGGCGTCGAAGGCATCATCGTCCCCGTCGACAACGCCCCCGAAGCCGCGGCCGTCGGCGGCATCGACGTCTACCCCGCCGACTCGCTCGCCAGCGTCGTCGGCTTCCTGAACGACGCCCACGACATCGAGCCGCAGCCGCCGGTCAACGTCGATGATCTCTTGATGAACGACACCGCCCCGGTCGACTTCGGTGACGTGCGCGGGCAGGAGGCGGCCAAGCGCGCCATCGTCATCGCCGCCGCCGGCTCGCACAACGTCCTCATGATCGGCCCGCAAGGGACCGGCAAAACGATGATGGCCAAGGCGCTGCCCGGCATCCTGCCGCCGCTGTCGCGCGAGGAGGCGCTGGAGGTCACGCGCATCTATTCCTGCGTCGGCCAGATCCCAAAGGGCCAGCCGCTGATGACCCGCCGCCCCGTCCGCATGCCGCACCACACCGCCAGCACCATCGCCATGATCGGCGGCGGCACCGTCCCCCGCCCCGGCGAGGTCAGCCTCGCCCACCACGGCGTCCTCTTCCTCGACGAAATGCCCGAGTTCCCGCGCACCGTCCTCGAGACCATGCGGCAGCCGCTCGAAGACGGCTGCGTCACCATCAGCCGCATCCACTCGTCGCTGCGATTCCCCGCACGCTTCATGCTCGTCGCCGCCATGAACCCCACCGCCGCGGGCACCAAGCCCACCGATGAGTTCAGCCAGCGGCAAATGGACCACTACCTTTCGCGGCTCAGCAAGCCGCTGATCGACCGCATCGACATCCACGTCGAAGTCCCCGCCGTCCCCCACCACCATCTCACCGGCAAAGGCCCGCGCGGCACCGACACCGCAACCATGCGCGCCCAAGTCCTCAAGGCGCGGCACCTTCAGGTGTCGCGCAACGGCGGCCCGTTGAAACCGAACTCGGCTTTGTCAGGCCGCGACCTCGACAAGCTCGCCGTGCTCGACGACGCCAGTCGCGAGGTGCTCAAGCAGGCGATGACGGAGATGGGCCTGAGCGCCCGCGCTTACGACAAGCTGCGGCGCGTCGCCCGCACCATCGCGGACCTAGACGCAAGCGACAACATCCTGCAGCAGCACGTCGCCGAGGCTGTCCAATATCGCCTCCTGGACCGGCAACTGTAAATGGCCGCTTCCGCTTGCGGTTTAGTTCTGTATAGTTCTGCATTATGCGAAGTTATGAGAAATCGAGATTTCGATGCAGTTTTCGCTGTGCCCTTCTTGTGAGCAGAATCTAACTGGCATTCGCGGACCTCAAGGCGACCAGTTGAAATCATTCACCCACACTGGGCAGTTGGAACCTCCTTCCGCCATCGGCGCCAAGAAGCAGACGCTCGAAATCGACGGGACCCCGGCCAGCAGGAAAGATCGCTTCACCCTGCTGGCCGATGACATCGCCGGCCTGTTGATCGAGTCAGCCATGCCGGTCCATATCGACCGGCACGATCCGTGGAGCGGCGCGAGCTTCCGCAAGGGCAAGGGCCGGCCATCGTTTCTGTGCGGCCAGCCGGCCATGATGAAGTTTGCGATGGGATGAGGCGATGGGTTATGGTGCATCACCGCGGCGTAGAACCTGGTGCGTAAGAGACGTGGTCAGCTGCGGGAAATGCGGAATTCGTTGCAGACCGGCTGGAAGAATGGAAC
>Ga0163150_10000316_pt1 | contig 91170 bp, 63 predicted proteins | sample OliLakLV19P2IB_FD_148628 | JGI IMG/M metagenome (GOLD analysis project Ga0163150, IMG submission 148628) | Freshwater microbial mat bacterial communities from Lake Vanda, McMurdo Dry Valleys, Antarctica - Oligotrophic Lake LV.19.P2.IB | ecosystem: Environmental > Aquatic > Freshwater > Lake >... | reverse complement strand
CCGTTGCTCTGGGACGAAATCGAATCGAAAATCACTCGGTGAAGGGATCGACACACTTGGATCACAGCCAGAAAACCAACCCTAAAACACCGATCACGCCCAAAACTCAACTCACCGGGAATTGCTGACGGGATGCTTGATTTGGTCGCGTTCAAGAGTACCCAATTTGTTACTGGGAATAGCTTTTATTCCACTGTCAGCGTGATACTCGCAGATCGACCAGGGGAGTTTGCGACCAACGACATTTTGAGGTTCACTACTGCAGTGAACACGTACCAACAATTTTTTGAGACGGGTGACTTTAACAATGACGGAATCGTTGACTTGTGGTCGGCCACCTATCAAGCCCCTTCTAGGACGTGGCTTGGGCTAGGTGACGGTTCTTTCGCTGCGCCATTCGTCGCCACTCCAAACTTAGCCAGCGGGTTTATAGATAAGGGTTTTGTTGGCGACTTCGACCAAGATGGGAATCTGGATGTTTTTTGGCTTGGGCGGGGAGGAGTGCAGAACGGCCCAGATGCGAAATTTGTGGCCGCATTAGGCAATGGAGATGGAACATTTACGATCACGTACAACCCGTTATCTTCAACAAACATAGTTGTCCCGGGAGACTTCAACGGTGATGGATATTTGGATTTCGTTGCTCGTAAGAATAACACGTCCGTGGATATCTATCTCTATGACGTAGCAAATCCAGGCACTTGGCAGCAAGCAACCAGCTTCTTGTTTTCTTCTCTGGGTTCCTCAACAGGCGATTACCGAGGAACTCTTACCGTTGCTGACTTTAACCAAGATGGCAATTTGGATGTGGCGACGGCTTACCGACTTTCGGGAGGCGACGTTCAACTCGCGATTCTCCCAGGAGTGGGGGATGGAACGTTTGCGGCACCGATCTCCAATCCCTACGGCGTGACAATCCCCGACTATTCCTCGCCCGCCGAACTCGCCTCGGGCGACGTAAACGAAGATGGCATACCCGATTTAGTGGTTTACGATTCCCAGGCGATCGGAGTCCATCTCGGCGTTGGCAATGGAACATTTGGAACACCAACGGTTATCCCAGCTTCCGATCCGCGGCAATTGTACGGCCACGTTTTTATCAAAGATCTCGACTACGACGGTCATCAAGACATTCTCTTTACAGACTCCCTTGGCGCGGCTCAGTTGAATTTCATGCGCGGCAATGGCGATGGTACCTTTAAAGAGCGCATCACTTACGATCCGGCTATTAATGCTGGCTATGTCGAATTCGGTGATTTAGACAACGATGGTCGAGATGAGCTGATTCTGTCCTCTCCCGATGGAAGCGATTATGCAACCATTCTTTATGCCACCAGAGAGCGTTTGACGGATATCGTTTCCGCTGACCTCAACGGCGACGGCAACGACGACGTTCTGGCGACGAATTTTGATAACTCAAGAGTTAAATGGTTCTTGGGCAATAATCTTGGTCAACTCGTCAAACAGCCTGATTTGCTTACCGATAACGGTCCTGTCAGTTTAGTCGTCGCAGATTTCAACCAGGATTTGGCGAACGAGATCATCACGGTGAATCGATCCGGTCGGTCTGTTTCGATTTTTGCGGGACCCAGCGGTGCTTACACTCGAACCGATGTTTCGGTCGGTCGCACTCCAATTGCCGTCACGGCAGCGTTCGTGAACGCGGATTCCAGCCAAGATCTGCTGGTGCTGGACGAGGGCCTCAACACGGTTTGGTATTTGCAAGGCAACAATAACCTGACGTTTGCCGCGCCCGTGCCCATTCCACTAGGCGATCGGCCAAACGATGTGCTCGCGGGCGACGTCAACGGCGACGGCTTTACTGATATTGTGGTGTCGTTGCCGGACACCAAGCGCTTCATGATTTTGCCAGGTAACGGAACGGGCAATTTTACATCACCAGTGTACGTCGCATTACCCGGCTCGCCGACAGCCATAGGACTCTCCGATTTTAATCAAGATGGTCGCGTCGACCTCGCCGCAGCCATCAGCGGACTCGACCAAGTCTCTATCCTCTACGGGCGTGGACAACTTCAATTCGCGAAACCTCAAGCGATCTCTGTGGGCGATCAACCGGCGTCACTAAAGATCGAAGACGCCGATGGAGACGGGCGAGACGATATCATCGTGGCCAATCGGGGCGACGACACGGCGAGCGTCATCTTCAATCGCTTTGATCCGACGAAGGTTTATCGCTATGACGCTCTCGCGATTGACCCCGATGACGACGTTGTGTCGTACGAGCTAGTCGATGCGCCAGGTGGGCTGATTCTCAATGCGGAAACGGGACAAATTCTGTGGGCACCTACCGCTGAGCAGATCGGATTGCAATTGGTCACGATCGCTGCCAGCGACGGGCGTGGAGGCATCAGCACACAATCCTTCAACATAGACGTAGTGCCCGCTCGCGAGAATAGCGCTCCACTCATCGGCAGTCTACCGCAAACCACCATCGGGGCGGGCGAAGGCTTCACGTACTCTGTCAAGGCCGCTGATACCGACAACGACTCACTGCGCTACCGCTTACTGGATGGCCCTGAGGGTGCAACGATCGATCCGATCAGCGGACTGGTAACCTGGGACGCACGTCTGAATGCAGCTCGATTGAATGAGCTTACGCAGATCAGTCAACACTTGATCGTACCGGCGACCGCGGCGCTGCAACCAGCCAGTGTTACGGCGGAAGGCTGGTTCAAGTTTGCAGGACTCAGTTCGAGTGAGACCTTGATCAGAAAGACCAACGGATTCTCCGGGACCTCTTACCGGCTTTCAATTGTGAGTGGCATCCTGCGAGCGACGGTGGGTGCGACAACGTCTTCGTCCGCAGATGATTTTGTAACCTACAACCTAAATCGCGAAGTCGGGCGTTGGTATCACCTCGCCATGTCCTTTGACGACATCACCAAGCAACTTTCGCTGTTCGTCGATGGCCAGCAGGTAGCTACAACCACGGCTAATCTCACAATTGGCTACGAAAATGATACCGAAGTTTTTATCGCGGGCACCGCCACAAAGTTCAATGGAGAAATTGGAATGGTGCGAATTTGGAACGTCGCCCGTCCGCAAACTCTGCTGCAGCAATCGATGTCGAAGCAGGCCGATTCCACCGATCCTGCGTTGGTCCTCGATCTCGACTTTAGTTCAGTCGAAGCTCAAACAATGCGTGACAAATCGAGTTATCAACACATCGCAGTACGATCCGGTACAGGTGACGTTTACCCCAAGCCGACCTCGGGCCTAGCCTTCGCACAGGCAGCACCGTTTGCCGTATCGGTTGAAGATGGGCGCGGTGGTTTCGACACTCAAAGTTTCACTGTAGACATCGTCCCAGAGTTGCGCGGTAATATCGCTGGCAAGCTAACTAATAACTCGACTCCGCTCTTCGGCTGGCAGTTGTTTATCGACACCAATGACAACTCGTTCCCTGATCCGACCGAACAACGAACAGTGACAAACGCGACTGGCAACTACACGTTCAATCGTTTATTGCCAGGAATCTATCCGCTGCGCGTTTCGCCGACAGCCGGTTTCGCCACTCCGGCGCTTCAGAACATTAGCGTTACCGCCAACCAAACTGCTACCAACGATATCGCCATCGCGCAACTGGCCCTGAGCCAAATTCGCGGCAAGCTCGAAACGGAAAACGATACCGCGATCGCAAACTGGGGCGTCTACGCCGATCTGGATAACGATGGTTCCCTGGATGACGACGAGCCGTTTGGATCGAGCGACCGCAACGGCAACTACGCTCTAGCTGGATTGGCCGCTGGGACTTATCGCGTTCGACCCGATCTGCCAGCCAGTTGGGCGGACGTAGCTGGCCGCGATGGCTTGTCGGTGACACTAGCAACCGATGCAATATTCGCGGGCAACGATTTCACTCTCCGGCCGACCAACACATCGGTCACCGGTGGTGTGCATTTCGTTACCAAACCTAATACCGACATCATCGCTCGCCAAGTCTTCCGTTATGCATCGATAGCTACCAGCATCGATGGTTCCGCAATCGTTTATGACCTATCGCTCGCACCCGCTGGTATGAGCATCGACCCGAATAGCGGTTTGGTTGCATGGCGTCCGACGATCGCACAAGTCGGCGAGCATCTCGTAATCCTTCGCGCCACCGATCGTACCGGTTCGATTACGCTGCAAGATTTTTCAATCACCGTCGCGGCCCCCAATTCGTTGCCAGTCTTCAGTGTGCCACGACGCTCCGCCGTCGTGCCTGCCACCATCGCCTACGTTGGTCACGTCTATTCGTACGACATCATCGCTCAAGACGCCGAATCGACCGCACTCACTTACACATTGACTCAATCACCTACCGGCGCAGTCATTGATTCCACAACCGGTCGGCTCACCTGGACCCCAGCGGCTAGCGCCGTCGGCTCTCAGGACTTCACGGTGCTCGTGACGGATGAAGCGGGTGGAACAACGACGACCAGTTGGACTGTCAATGTTGAAAACACAGTGCCAGTCAACTTGCCATTAATCGTTATGTTGCCACGCGGCAGCGCTACTGTGACCACAGACTACCTCAGCCGAATAACAGCGACAGACAATCTTGGACAGCCGGTAACATGGGCATTGGTATCCGGCCCAGTTGGAATAGCTGTTCAATCCGATGGAACCATCCGTTGGACGCCGAGCGTAAGTCAACTAGGCACGCAGGCAATCGAACTTACTGCGACAACTGCCGATGGAAACGAACAACTCGTATCGTTCGACATAAAAGTTACCGGATTCTTCGTCAATGCTTCGCCAGTGATCGGATCTTCCCCGAATCGATCGATCGCTCTCGGCCAAACATTTACTTATGACCTCGACGTAAGGGACACGGACCGCGACATCTTCGCGTTTACGCTACTCGAAGCACCGGTCGGCATGAGCGTCCATCCGTCGCTGGGTACGATTCGTTGGACTCCAGCCGCCGATCAGTTAGGTGAATCGAACGTCATTGTCCAGGTCGCCGATCCATCGGGCGCGACCGCAACGCAAGAGTTCAAATTAAAAGTGAGTCGTTTTGGTGGTCCGCCGAGAATCACCAGCGTGCCACCGACCGAAGCTGCAGTGGGTGGAGCGTACTTGTACAGCGTCGTGGCCATCGACGCGGAAAACGATCCGTTAAGCTACTCGCTTCTCGCCGCGCCCAACGGCTTAACGATTGTCGAAACGACCGGCGAAATTGTTTGGACTCCAACAGGTGACCAAATCGGTCGACAAGAAATTGTGATCCAAGTGATCGATGGGATCGGCGGAGCGGCAACACAAGTGTTCGTGATTCGCGTAAGTGCCGGCGCATCCAACTTGCCACCGGTCATTCAGTCGAGTTCACCACGTTTCGGAGCCGTAGGAACTCCCTACATTTACTCGATCGTTGCTACCGATCCAGAATCGACAGCGATTACGTATTCTCTGGGGCGCGGCCCGACTGGTTTGACAGTCGATGCGACGACGGGACTGGTTGGCTGGACACCGGCTGTTGGTCAGACTGGCAAGTTCGTAATAACGTTGATTGCGACGGACGCTGGCGGTGCGAGTGCGGTGGAATCATTCGAGTTCGATGTCTTAGCACAAAACATTGCACCGGTCATCAACAGCAACGCGCCAGTCGATGTGGCGGCTGGGGCTGAGTTCCGCTACGACGTGCTCGCCAAAGATGCCAATATCGATCAGCTCCGATTTGAGCTGTCGACCTCACCGGCAGGAGCTACGATCGACAGCTTTGGGCGCATCCGCTGGCAGACGAATACATCGTTGATCGGATCGCATAACTTTACGCTCAGGGTATCTGATCCACGCGGTGGTTCATCGATGCAAAGCTTTATCCTGGCAGTGATCGAGGACACGATTGCGCCCAAATTAAGTTCGATAGTCACACCCGGTGAAAACGCTGTCGGCAACCAGCCCTGGGGACCATCGTTCGTCCTGTACGTTCGAGCCATTGACAACGTAGCGATTTCGTCGTTGACACTCACAGCGAACGGTAGAGACATTCCGCTTAGCGCCGCTGGCACGGCCACGTTTACATTTGAGGAATGGCGATTCACGCGGATCAATACGATCGCCCGAGCCGTTGACACGAATGGAAACGTGACAGAGAAAACCGTTGTCTTCGACTACGATTTCCCTGAAGGCTGGGGAGGCGGCGATCCGCAAGTCATCCCAACGGCGATTATCACTAGTCCAGCCGACGCCGCATCGGTGACCGGCATGGTTTCCATCGTCGGGACCGCCGCCCATGCCGACTTCGCTGCCTATAAGCTTTCCTACCGCCACGTCGACCAAACGGAATTCATCGAGTTCTTCGAAAGCACAACGGCGGTGACCAGTGGCGAGCTTGGCGTCTGGGACACGAGCTTATTACTGAACGACGAATACGTCATCCGTTTAGAAGTCGCGACCAACGCGGGAGTGGTCAACGTTGTTGAGCAAAATGTCGGCCTAGGCGGCGAGCTCAAGCTCGGCAATTTCCGTTTGTCATTTACGGACATGGTCATCCCAGTTGCCGGCATCCCGATCGAGATCACCCGCATCTACGACACTTTACAAGCCGACCGCGAAGGCGACTTCGGTTTCGGTTGGCGACTTGAATATCGAAACACCGACTTGCGAGTCGGTTTACCCAAGAGTGGCTTAGAAGACATCGGCATCTACAGTGCGCTTCGTGAAGGCGTAAAGGTTTACCTCAACATCCCTGGTGAGGGTCGTCAAGGTTTCACGTTTACGCCTGACATTCGCATACTTCCCGGCTTCGGCAACAACAATCTGACTTTAGCTCGACCGAGATTTACACCCGATCCCGGCGTCACCAGCAGGCTCTCGACCGGTACTAACAATTACCTTCAAGTCAACGAGCGGAACGAGCTTTACGCCCCCGGCGGCATCCCCTACAACCCAGCAAGTCTCGATTTCGGTGGCGCTTATGTATTAACAACGAGTGAGGGCACAATTTATCGAGTTAACGGCGAGGACGGTGAGCTGATTTCCGCCACAGATCGTAACGGAAACACACTCAGGTTTTCGGGATTTGGAATTGTTTCGGGCGAAAACGCGAGGAATATTCAATTTGTTCGCGACACCGCAGGACGCATAAGTCGAATCACCGACTCTAATGGGATCTCCGTTCAGTACAAATATTCATCAAACGGCGATTTGGCAAGTGTTATCGACGGAACAGGTAACGAAACGAAACTGACGTACGCTCTCGATCGAGCTCACTATCTAGAGGACATCGTCGACCCGTTAGGACGTAAAGGCGCAAAGACAGACTATGACGCACAGGGCCGGCTGGTCCGGATCGTGGACTCTCTTGGCAATCCTATCGCGCTCGCCAGCGACCCGAATAACTTGGTGGAATCCATTACCGATCCAAACGGTAATAGGCTGACTGTCGAATACGACAGTCGTGGTAACACCGTTGGCCAATTGGATGCTCGAGGGGCGATCACACGCCGAACATTTGATGCAAATAATAATCTTACTTCTGAAATGGATCCGCTGGGGAATACCACGAGCTATACCTACGACTCGCGTGGGAATACTACCTCGACAACCAATCCTCTTGGGCACCGTCAGACGTTTACCTACGGAGTCAATGGCCAGATACTGCGCCAAGTTGATGAAATTGGTGCGGTCACTGAAAACCAATTAGATTCGAAGGGCAATGTTTTATCTACGAAAGATACATTAGGAAACGTAACGACATTTACATATGATACCAAAGGCAATCAATTGAGCGAAACCGATGCGTTGGGCAATCTAACTCGCTATGCGTATGATTCGGCAGGTAATCTTACGTCGCAAACAAACGCACTCGGCCATGCCACTCACTCTACGTTTGACGCACGTGGCAACCAGCTCAGCGAGACATCCAGCATGACGACTCTGACTGGTGTCGTTACCGTTACCACCGCGTGGACTTACGATGCTAACGGCCGGGAAACATCGAGAAGAGACGCATTGGGGAATACAACACGAACGGAATACAATCCACTGGGGCAAGAGTCGGCAACCGTTGATGAGAAAGGCAATCGAACCGAGTACACTTATGACGAACGTGGCTTGCTATCTTCAACTCGATTCGCAAATGGATCGACGAGGTCGAGCACGTACGATTCCAATGGCCGTCGCGTTTCTCGTACCGATCAGCTTGGACGAGTAACACACTTCGAATATGACTCAGTTGGGAATCTTGTAACTACAGCATACGCGGATTCAACTCCCAACATTCTTGCGGACAATCCGCGAACGAGGCGCGAATATGATTTGGCAGGAAGGGTCGTTGCGAGAATTGATGAGCTTGGAAACCGTACTGAGTATCGCTATGACGCTGCGGGCATGAGCATCGCAGTGATTCTTCCCGACAACACGCCGGCCAACTCCGCAGACAATCTGCGAAGTGAGACTTTCTTTGATGCTCGAGGTTTACGTACACGAACTATCGATCCAATGAGTGGCCACACCGACTATACATTCGATCTCAATAAGAATCTGGTTTCGACTCAGTTTTCCGATGGAACGAAGACTCAGCAGCAGTTCGATGGCCCTGGACGACGGATTGCTGAGATCGATCAAAATGGCGTTGCGACTCGCTACCAATACGATGCAAATGACCGTTTGATTGCCGTTGTGCAAACGCTCGCTGATCCCAACGCGACACAACCTATGACCATCTATGGTTACGATGAACAAGGGAACTTGAGTTTACAAACGGATGCCAATGGGAATACGACTCAATATCACTACGATGTGCTTTCGCGTCGGGTTGGGACGACGATGGCGCTCGGGCAACAATCGACAACGGTCTATGACGCGGTTGGTAACGTGTTGTCGGAGACCAATTTCATAGGCGAACGAATCGACTTTACGTATGACACGCTCAATCGAGTTACGCTGCGGGAACTGGCGGACGGGTCTAGTTTTGCATTTACCTATACCCCGACCGGACGAACGAAGACGATCGTCGACAGTCGAGGAACGACAACCTACACGTACGATATCCTTGACCGTGTCTTGTCCCGAGCGGAACCGGATGGTACGGCAATCAGCTACGGCTATGATTTTGCGGGCAATGAAGTCTCACAAACCACACCGGCCGGTACGGTTTCAAAGAGCTACAACGCCCTCAGTCAATTGGCAACCGTCACCGATACAAAAGGCGGTGTGACTACCTATGGCTATGATGCTCGAGGGAGACTCGTCAAGACGCAATACCCGAACGGCACCTCGGACTTGTTAGCTCTTGACGAATTAAGTCGAATCCGACGAATCGAAACGCAAGGACCGACGGGAGTGATTCGCTCGATGGACTATACACTGGACGCAACGGGACGTCGGATCGCGATCGTCGAATCATCCGGGCGTCGAGTGACCTACGACTACGATTCACTCTATCGCTTGGTTGCCGAGCGAATTACCGATTCGACACTCGGCAATCGCACGATCGAATATGTATACGACTCGGTCGGCAATCGCATGACCAAGTTGGATTCTGTAGCTGGTATTACGGTCTATGTTTATGACGACAACGACCGTCTGCTAGAGGATACAACGGCCGGCGTAAAAGCGACCTACACTTACGATGCGAACGGGAATACGCTAACCAAGTTCATTAACGCGAATAATCGAACCACCTATCGTTGGAACGCGGAGAATCGTTTAATCTCAGCCACAATTGTGGATGCATCAGGCACGACAGACGTCACCTACAAGTACGACGCCGACGGCCTGCGCGTCGAAAGCACGACAGGCGGCGAAACCGAACGATTGTTACTTGACAAAAATCGCCAATATGCCGAAGTCGTCCTCGAGTATTCGCCGGGAGGTGCCATCCTGGCAGCCTACGTACGAGGTCACCAACTTATCTCAACGACCCGCAGTGATGAGCAAGCCTTTTATCATGCGGATGCGATAGGAACGGTTCGTATCTTGACAAATAGTCTTGGCGTCATTACTAGTGAATACGCTTACGACGCATTTGGGGTTGTTTTGAATCAAACGGTCGGAATTGCAAATCCTTTTCTCTTCGCTGGCGAGTTTCGTGATTCGCAGCTCAATATCGATTTTCTACGCGCGAGGTATTACGACATAACTAGTGGACGATTTCCTAGTCGCGACTCATTCGATGGAGTTATTCGCATTCCAAACTCACTTCATAGATACGCATACACACATTCGGATCCAGTGAACAACCGCGATCCAAGTGGAAATTTTACACTTAAGGAATTGCTTGTAGTGTCCGCTAAAATTGGAATCCTGCTTGTCGTTGGAGTGAAGCTCTACCGAGCGTACAGGACCTCGACGTCAACGCTTGTAGGAACACTAGTAAAAAGATTCGAAGAGCGGACTTACCAATTCGAAAGAGGCGAATTTACTTTTGGTGCAATTTACGGTGCTGGTGGCGTATCGTTGAAAATCAAGGGTTTTGACAACGATCCCAATAAATGGGTGACCGAAATTGCATACACAAGAAGAATGATAGCCCAACTAAAAGATTTGAGAAAAGTTAATTTCAAGGACTGGAATTTGTATATCACCAATATGCGACAAGCATTTGATTCTATGGGCACCAAAAATCAAGAAACGTTCTGGTGCTCTCTTGGGGTAGAATCGCGGCGCGCAATAAAGTATATCCATTTAAAATTTTATAAAGGACTTAACACGTATGAGTCGTGCCCGCCCGCCGAAGACAGCGAGGGCTGATTGACGTTATTGTGAGATGCATAGTGAGATTCATAGGGACACCCACACTACTGTTCGGCACGGTAGTTGGGAAGACCACGGGGACACCCGCACTACTGTTCGGCACGGTAGTTGCCATTCGCGTTTGAAGTTTCGACAGGAGGGGGCATCGATTGGCTTAGAGGTAGCGGGACGCTTCGCTGGCAGATGCAATGAGCTGGATCAGAAGAATTCTGTCTTAGATTTCATCAACCGCGCAGCAGCGAACCGACTCGGTACGCTCAAAGCGCAGAGCTCCTAAGAGGACTAGGGTTTCATTTTTTCGATATGCGACTCCAATTCTTCAAGGCGTGCCCAGCCGCTCATGTAGAAGCAGATCATCTCGAACGTGCGTTTGGTTGGAGAGCGGCCGGTGTAAAGTAAGATCAAGATGCAAGCGATGATCGCGCAGTAAACTTGTATCTCTACTCCCTTCTGCTTGGTGCTCAGAAGGTGACGGCATCCTAGTAGATGCTTGAACATTTTGAAAAATAGCTCGATCAGCCAACGTAAAGAATATATGTAGGCAATTAGATCTGCCGGTACATCGAGCATATCGGTGATCAAACGGATTGACCCATCGCCCCCTGGGCCGGTACTCGAAAACTTTCGACCTCTGCGGCGACCTCGGCTGGTGTGCGGTGTCGCTTTGATGATAACCATCCGAACAGGATGATCGATGTGACTTCTTGTACTGATGACATGAATCGTTTGGTCGCTGATGACCCCTGCTTCAATATCGGCTTGGGTAAGCTCCTTAGACTCGATGACTTCATAATTGATTTTGTCCCGTACACGACAGATATAGCTACTAGACTTGGCATGAATAGCATTCCATAGCTTCCAACTCTGATAGCCTCGATCGGTTACATAAAGACGATCGGGCTCGAGGGTGCGTTCCAAAACAGCTCGTTCATCGGCAGGTCCTTTAGGGTTTGCTGATGTTGCGTCGATACGACTAGGGATTCCTTTTAGGATTTCAAATTGAGTGTGTAGTCGATAGCCGCATGTAGGTTCGCCATCACCGACGGTTATCCAGGCCAGCTTGGCGATCCTCGCAAGTATCTGAACGATTGATCCATCAACAGCCGTGATAGTTTTCCCGAGGTTTGAGAGTCGATCAAGACTAGCTTCCTGATAGCCTTTGGATTGCTTCCGAGCTAACGCGTTTGGCAGTTGGTCGCCAAGCTCCTTTGCGATTTGCTTGAGCGGTTCGGGATCAAAGATGCTAACCGATTCAGAAAGAGAACCCAGTGATGTTTGGGTGACTGCAAATTTCTTCTGGACTTTCTTTAACATCGAGGCCTGTTGCAGGCCCCGCAATGAATCGACAATTGGAGAATAAAGCCAAAGCAGAATCAGAGTGCAGTACTGATCCATGTGCAGATGGCGGCTATTGGCTTTATCGCGTTCTTTTCCCACCTCATGCAGGCGTGCAAGCATAGGGCCTAAAGCTTTGAAATACTTTAGTCCTTTGACGTCCTTGGGAAGTATATCGGCGATGGATTCGTCGAACAAAACAAAGGTGTCAGGAGTCATTGTTGCATAACTCCAAACAAAACAAAGGTGTCAGGAGTCATTGTTGCATAACTCCAGGTATGGTAGCGACGGTACATGCCAAGACCCAAACGAGCCGACGAAGCGAATTGTATTTATCAAGCGCTGAATCGTGGAAATGCGAAGTCCGTGATCTTCAACAAGCCCGCCGACTTCAACGCCTTCGAGCGCATCGTCGCACAAGGGCTTGAACGTTATCCGTGCCGTATCCTCTGTTATCAGCTAAAGCGCAATCATTGGCATTTATCGCGTAAACGCTCGGGGCGATTAAAGATTTCGGCAGGTGTCAACCTTAAGTTCACGAGCAAGCGAGATTCGCAAATTTGGTTTTTCTCAAAGCGTCCGACTAGGGTGTATTTCTCTTGTCCCTGTTCCAAGACCAGCAACGTGACGCTCTCGTCGCGTGGATCGACGATCCAGTACTCGCGGATACCGGCTTCGGCGTAATCCTCACGTTTGGTTTCGTAATCGCGTTTGGGATCGTCTTCGCTGACGATTTCGACGGCAAGGTCGGCACCTTTCCAAGCACGTTCGCTCCGCCGCGAACGGTTCTCGTGCAGCATCAGCACGACATCCGGCTCTCGAACTTTCTCCGGCCGAATTCGCACACGAAGACCGCTGAATAAAACAAGCCCGCGATCGCCGACAGTACTTCTAAGCAAATCGAAAAAAAACGCGGCAAGAATCTGGTGAAATTCAGTGGGCATGGGCAGGAACTCCAAAACACCGTCAACGAATTCGATTCCTCGTTTGCATTGCAAATCGAGATAAGCCTCTTCGGTCCATTCACCCTGATGCGGGTACAACGACGCCAATTCCCAAACGGGATCGCCCGGTTTGCTGATTGGAATTCCAGCAAATTCGGAATCGCTACCGTGCCGGGGAGTGTTTTTCCATGAGCTATCGCTACGCGGTGCGTCGGTCGACATGATTGGGTTCCGTTGTGTTTGCTCAATTTTGTCGTGCTGCCGATTCGGTCGGTGGCACCGGCGGTTCCTTGTCGGAATCCCCCTTGCCCTATCTTATTCTAATGCTCCAAACTCCGCACGGAGCCCGATCCAAAAATGCTGTCAGCCTGGCCAGTCTCCCGACTTGCCAATTGGGCCAAGCGAGTCAACGAGCCGCTTAGCTAACTACCTCTTTTCTTACCCATCGGGCCGTTGTCACAGGGTATAATGGATCGAATCGGTTTTCGTTTTCTGAGAACTCTTTGGCTTTGTTGTTCATGAATTCAAATTCTATCCTTGACGTTGCAAAGCGAGCGGATCTATTTTTTATGGAAGCGTCACCTATTCATGAGACCATGCGGCGACTGACGGATGTCTTTCGCAGCATGGATATTCGCTTTGCGATCGCTGGCGCCATGGCAGCCAATGCGCACGGCCTCAAACGCACTACCGCCGATGTTGACATCCTCATTCGTGGCGAGGACCTAAATCGGTTTAAAGAAGCCCATCGTGGGCTTGGCTGGGTCGACATTTTTAGCGGTTCTAAAAATTTTCGAGATGCGGTCACCAATGTCAAAGTCGATGCCTTGCTCTCGGGTGGGTACCCCGGCGATGGACTGCCCAAGCCAGTGGTCTTTCCGTTTCCTGAAGATGTTTCGACTCTCAACAGCGAAGGGATCCCCGTTCTCGATCTCAATACGCTCCTGGAACTGAAGATGGCCAGCGGCATGACTGCCCCGCATCGTCCCCGAGACCTCGATGACGTGATTCAACTAATCCGAATCAATCATTTGTCAACCGATCTGAGTCGATCGCTCAACCCCTATGTCGCGGCCAAGTACCAAGAATTATGGCTTGCGGCGCAAATTGCGGACGACTATTGATGTCAGAAGGTCAAAAAGGTGTCAGGACTCTTTTCTCGGGTTCGAACGAAAGATTCCGATTGAAGATATTCACTTAGATGACCGGATTCAAACTGAAAACTCAAGGTCTTGGGAATATGACGATACATTCTCAGAACCTGATCGCGAGAATTGGCGGTCTATTTCAATTTCGGTACAAAAATCGGATCGAACGGTAGTGGACATTGAATGGCTCCGCCCCCGTTCGTGGATAGAAAGTCATGGACTCCAGCCTGGACGAACCATCCATGTCGTTTTGCGAGACAATCGAATCGATGGCTGGGGCTGAGTGCCCCAGTTAGTGGAGGGCAGGCGAACAAATCAAAGCGGTCAGGCCTCTTTGGCGTAAAGCCAACGGAAACGATTGCATTCGCAAGAGTTGCATACTGGCGATCAGCGAGAAGTCTCGAAAAATCAGTGTATTCGGAACCCGTGGCTAGCGCAATCGGCTCACATTCGGAGATGCTCATCCCTATTCCCCATTCCTCCGACTCCTAGTAACTTCGATGGCCTTGAGCATAGCATTGGCTTTGTTCATGGTCTCTTGGTATTCCGAAGCTGGGTCGCTGTCGGCGACGAGACCTGCTCCGGCTTGTATGTAGATCTTGCCGCCGCAGATGACCATGGTTCGCAGGGCGATGCAGGTGTCCATGTTGCCGCGATAGTCGAAATAGCCGACGGCACCGGCGTATGGGCCGCGTCGCGTTGGTTCGATCGCGTCGATAATCTCCATCGCGCGAACTTTGGGTGCTCCGCTGACCGTTCCGGCAGGCAAGGCGGCTTTGAAGGCGTCCATGCAGGTCAGGTCGTCGCGGAGCGTTCCTTCGACGTTCGATGAAATGTGCATGACATGCGAGTAGCGTTCGACTTCCATGACATTCGAGAGCTTTACGGAACCGAATTTTGCAACCCGTCCGACATCGTTGCGACCGAGATCGACTAACATGACATGTTCTGCTCGCTCTTTGGGGTCGGCCAACAATTCGGCGGCAAGTTTCCGGTCTTCTTCAACTGTTTTTCCGCGAGGGCGTGTACCGGCCAAAGGTCGAACGGTGATTTGCGAATCGACGACGCGGCACATGACTTCCGGCGAGCTACCGACTAAGACTGCATGCGGCGTTCGGAGAAAGAACATGAAAGGACTTGGGTTGATAACTCGAAGCGAACGATAGATCTCGATCGGCGAGCAATCGCAATCGACTTCGAAACGCTGGCTGATGACGACTTGAAAGATATCGCCAGCCCGAATGTATTCGTTGCAGGTCCGAACAGCGGCTTCGAACTTGTCTTGCGAAAAATTCGACTTGGCTTTGAGCGTTGGCTTGCCGGTCAGCGAAATATCGGCTGGCTTAGTATCGGGAAGTTTTTGCGACAACTGGTCGACGGTCTTCTGGATTTTTTGTTGAGCGTCTTGGTAGGCGGCGTCGGGACTAGCGAAATCCTTCGGAGCCACCAGCGACACAATGAGCAGCGTTTTGGTGATATTGTCGAAAACAAGGAGGTGGTGAAAGAAGCCGACGTCGATATCGGGTAACTTGCGATCATCGGCTGGAGGATTCGGGAGATGCTCGACATAGCGAATAACGTCATATGCCATATATCCGATCGCTCCGCCAAGAAACGGAGGCAAATCGGGAATGGGTGCCACGTTTCGGTTCGTCAATTGCTGCTGGATGAACGAAAGTGGGTCTGGCAAGGTCGATTCTTGGCGAGTATCGCCGGACTGCCAAAGCGTTTTTTCGCCCCAGGCCGCGAATCTCGCGTGAGGCTGGGTTGCTACGAAACTATAACGGCCTACACGTTCGCCGCCGACAACACTTTCGAAGAGGCAAGCTCCGGAAATTCCATCATCGAGCAAGCGAAAGGCTGAAACAGGCGTTAGCGTATCGGAGAGAAGTCGGCGATAGACCGGGACTAGATCATATTGGGAAGCAAGTTGTCGGAAACTATCCAGGTCTGGAATGGTCTTCATGCTAGTTGAGCAAAGGGTATAATAAATTCGTGCGATCGCCGGCGAATAACCTTTCATTCGCGGTTTTCACTATCGTAGCAGGGAGAAACGCTGGCGTTAGGCCAGGGTTGAGAACAAATCATGAAATGTCAACATTGTGAAAAGCCGGCGACGTTCCATATCACGGAACTTACGGATCCAGCCGGACCGACGAGCCTCCATTTGTGTGAAGACCATGCTCGAGATTATCTTTCGCAAAGCAACGAAGCGGGTGCAATCTCGGCACTGGCCGGAATGTTAGCAAAACAACTCAAGATGGAAGAAACGGTCCAAAAGCTTTCCGAGTCGGATTTGAAGACTTGTCCAGCTTGCGGGATTACTTTTGCGGAGTTTCGACAGGGCGGGAGGTTAGGTTGCGGCTATGACTACATTCACTTTCAACCCGATCTCGAACCGCTCTTAATGAATATTCATGGTGCTAAATCGCATCAAGGAAAACGACCAACGCGAGTTGCTGGTTCGCCCGATTTACAGCATCAGTTGATTCAGTTGCGCCGCGATATGAAAGCGGCTGTCGATAAGGAAGACTACGAGGTCGCCAGTAAGCTTCGCGATCAAATTCGCCAATTGGAAGAAGGGAAGTGATTTGACTTTGGCAAAGTCTAGCTGGCTTTGGAGCTTTTAGGAAAGTAGGAAAGGCGATGGGAATGATGGGAAGAATGGGAAGAATATGATCTCTCTTTTTATTCTTCCCATTCTTCCCATCATTCTCATGCATTTTTAATCCGCCAACTCAACTTCAATTCGCCCCGCAACGACTCGCACCAAAAAAGTCTTGGCCTTTATTTTTGGATTGTCCAACCAGGCTCCGTCGCTCAATTGAAATCGCCAAGCATGCCACGGGCAGGCGACACAGCCTTTTTCAAGCCAACCTTCGGCTAATGACGCACCCATGTGTGGGCAGAAATCGTCGATGGCTCGATAGGTTCCGGAATCGTTAAAAATGGCGATCATTTGACCGTCGACGGCGAAAGCTATTCCTTTACCGTCCGGAATTGCATCTACGGCAGCAACATCGACGAATCGCGGCATCTTAGGAAAAAAATTGGGTTTCTAGGTTAAATATCGGATTGTAGCGACGAAAATCGGTCGGGCGCGTCGAGCTTCACGAGGTTTTCGTTGACGGACACTCTGCCGGTGGATAACGTACAGAAGTATGAGCGATTCGACTAATCGTACACCAACGGTTGTGGACGGTGCACCAGCCAACCCAGAAAGCGGCGTTTCCGAGCTGTCCAAGCAGCGGTCGGGGTCGAGCCATCTATCGCCTCTGGTCGACCGAACCGTGATCGCTCAATCGCCGATCGCCGGCCCAGGAGAGTTCTATCCGACCGGAACCGTCGCTTCGTTGGCACGTGTCCTGATCGGTATGCAGCTCGATCATTATCTCTTACATGAACTGATCGGCGGCGGCGGGATGGGGGCTGTTTTTCGAGCCTCCGACACACGGCTTGATCGCGTCGTAGCCGTGAAGGTAATTCCGAACCTCGGTCGCGATCTTGAGACGCTTCGCCGTTTTCGAATCGAGGCCCAGAGTGCCGCAAAGCTCGACCATCCAAATATTGCAAGAGTCTACTACGTCGGCGAAACCGAAGCCTGGAGCTATATCGTTTTCGAGTACGTCGAAGGAGTCAACCTTCGCGATCTCGTCGTACGTCACGGCCCGTTGCGGATCGATGATGCCGTTTGCTATACGTGCCAGGTTGCCGAAGCGTTGCAACATGCTTCGGAACGGGCGGTTGTTCACCGTGATATCAAACCGTCGAATGTGTTAGTAACACCTGAAGGGTTCATCAAAGTCGTCGATATGGGTTTGGCTCGGACTACGGCGCTCGATCGGTCGACCAATGATCTGACAGCCAGCGGAGTAACGCTGGGTACATTCGACTATATTTCGCCCGAGCAAGCTCGCGATCCGCGAGCCGCCGATGTGCGAAGCGATCTCTACTCGCTTGGCTGTACACTCTATTATATGTTGACCGGACGTCCGCCGTTTCCCGAGGGAACGGCCATGCAAAAACTGCTGATGCATGGGTCGGTACAAGCCGACGACGCGCGAGATTTTCGCGATGATGTTTCCGCAGACTTGTCGGCGATTATCAAGAAACTCATGGCCAAGAAGCCAGCTGATCGATATCAGGAACCGATCGATCTGGTGGCGGATCTGCAGTGTCTAGCCGAGCTTGAGTCGCTCACGAAAAGTCAGCGGGCGGTGGGGCTGGCCGCTTCGCCTGCGTTAGTCGATCGAAGTCTATTCGAAACAGCCATGCCATGGATCGTCGGGTTACTAGCCATTGTCGGGTCGACTTGGTATCTCCATTCACAGCACATCGCGTCGGCTTCCTTCGATATACCACGCATCGAGGAAACGGTTTCCGCATCCTTTCAAACTCCGCCTAAAACCGAGGAAATCCAAGGTTTCAAGGGCTTGTTCGACAACTCTACGACGATCTTTGAGAAACCATTGAGCGCTGAAAAGCCGTTTGAGTTTTTCTCTACCGGAACCGAACAAGCCAAAGCCAGTAGCGATTTGCTCAAGGATGTTGAAAACCTTTCGGCTGCAAAGCCAGAAAACAGTGTAGGTAGTTCGAACGTGTCGCTGCCCAATAGTCGAATTCAAAATCCTAAGCCATCGACGCTGTATGAAGAACGGGCGAAATCGAATGCTCGCGTCTTAGTGGTTCGTTCCTTAGAGTCGACGGAGCCGATGGTCGATCAAGGTCTCGAATTTCGCGAGATGGTTGGCGACCTTGCAGATGCTTTTGTGATTGCGGATTCTGATCTAGCCATCGAAGAAATTTGGTTGGACGACGACTTTTGGATTGTCGATTCGACGCTCGAACTCAAACGCGAGATGCTTGTCATTCGTAGCGCGCCCAATCGAAAAGCTCGAATCGAACTGAGGATTCCTCGGAGGGTGGTAATGTCGAGCAATAACAGCCTATCGAATGACAAATTGATTGGCATTCATATCGGTTCGAATCAACTCGTCTTAGACGATCTAGATATGACTCTGGTGTCGCCCGATTCGGGTAGCGGCAGCGTGAGTATGCTGGGACTTTCTCAAGGCGGCTCGGTAAGAGTTTTGAATTCGACGCTCAGTCTTTCATCGCAAGGCTCCGCTTGGAAAACAAGTGGCATCGCATCCGTGTTTGACATTGCGTCGGCCAATTTGTCGGCCTTGCAAGCAAATCAAGATCCGCTGCAAATCGAACTAGAAGATGTAGTATTTCGAGGCGAAGGTGATTTGCTTTCGTTGGAAGTGGGGCAACGCACTGAATTGGAATGGCGAAATGGGTTGCTGGCCGTCAGTGGACGGATGCTGGAGATAGGCGGGTCACGAGAGTCGAGTCGAACTCCGCCGACGATTCGAGTCGATCTAGAACAAGTTACCGTTGCTGCTCGACAGGGCTTTGCCCGGATTCGGCTTACTCAAGAGAATTCGTATCCGGTCTATTTGTCTCGCGACTCGATAAACTGTACGTATTCCTGCGATCATAGTCGGGCGGTCGTCACGCTCGAAAATGTGGCTATCGAGCAATCGGATGACCGTGATTTAGCAAAGGGCGAATTGTCGAGTTGGCTATCGCTCAGAGGTCGCGATAACGCGTACGACGAGCAGATCGATGAACTTATCCGATGGACATCGCCTCGTGGGGTGGTAACACGAATTGGTTTCGAAGAAGCTTCAACCGATTTTTTTGCGGAAAGAGCTCTAGAAACCAGTGTTCGGTGGGTAACGCCACACCCCGTTCAGAAGCCGTTCGAACAACAATCCGCTGGCGACTATCTTCAGCGAAATGGTAGCTTTCGACCGGGATTTCGACCGGAACTGCTTCCAAATCATTAGTTCGAACTATTTTACCAAAGTGTCCGGCGTCGAACAATTCAATGATGAATCGCTTTATGACCAGCAAAATCGATAAAAAACGGCCAAGGCGTTTGACATAGCGGCTTAGAGCGACTTAAATCTGACGTGGAGACGCAGCCTGATGTGGATTTTATGGCGTCTCGATTCCCACCTTCCCTTCCTACGGTATGCGGAGCTCACTTAGCAATGAAGAAGTTTTTGATTTGTACATTGATTGCAGGTTTCTCGATTGGCGTTGTGGCTGGTCCAGCTTTGGCCATTAAGGAATTTGGCGAGCATTGGGGCGCTTACTACGTAGCGAACAGCAAGAACGAAGATCTTAAAAAGTTAGCCGGCGAAGCCAAGTGCAATGTTTGCCATATCGACGGCGAAAATAAGAAAAAGCATAACCCTTACGGTCAAGAAGTAGCCAAGATTCTGAAGAAGAAAGCCTTCAAGGGACCACCAGACCGATTCAAGGAAGATGCTGACAAGGCCAAGACCGAAATCGAAGCCGCTTTCAAGAAGATCGAAGAAATCAAAGCCAAAGACGGCAAGACCTTCGGCGAAAAGATCAAAGCTGGTCAATTGCCAGGCGGCGATACCAAGGGTAAGTAAGGACACTCCCTTTATCCAATATGCAACGGCGGGCGGTGTATCGCTGCCTTGTTTTAAGTAATTTAGGTTCAACATGTTTCGCGTTGAAGTTGGAATTTGGCTTGTTGGGTTACTCGGCGTTTTCATTTCGTCGGCATCGGCTCAAGAAGCGACTGTCGAAGAGGGATTTGTTTCCCTTTTTGACGGCAAGAGCTTTGCCGGTTGGAAGATCAACGAAAGCCCCGAGTCATGGAAAATCGAGAATGGCGAGATTGTCGCACATGGCAATCGAAGCCATTTGTTCTATGTGGGTGACGGTAAGCCATTCAAGAATTTTCATTTCAAGGCCGACGTTAAGACGACGCCAGGTAGCAATGGTGGAATATACTTTCATACAAAGTACCAAGAGAACGATTGGCCCAAGTATGGTTTCGAATGCCAAGTCAACATTACTCATAAAGACCCAAAAAAATCGAGCGGCCTATATTCGGTGAAGGATGTCTTTGATCCGCCGGTAAAGGACAACCAATGGTATACTCAAGAGATTGTTGTCCAGGGACGCAGGATCATGTTGAGCTTGAATGGCAAAACAATGGTCGACTACACCGAACCGGACAACCAAAAAGCGACTACTGATAAGTTTGAACGACGCTTAGGCGAGGGGACATTTGCTCTCCAGGCTCATGATCCCGATAGCACCGTATTTTTCAAGAATCTACGTGTCAAGCGATTGGATGATTAAGCACGCACAAGCTCCCTGCGTCAACTCGAAGAGAATTTTGAATCGTGCGAGCTTCTGGGTACTGATCGCGATACTTCATATTCCGATCTCGCTAGTTGCATCGCAAACGGAATCGAGCACCGATTCGGATAGTGGGTCCCGTGATCGCGTTGAATCTGGAGCTGTACCGACTATTGTCGAAGCCCGTCTTGGCGTGATGGGAACTTGGAAAATTGGGCACTCCACTCAAGCCAGCGTGATACTGCAGGGTTCTAAAAGGGATTTTGAAGGCCGCGTCGAGATCGAAACCGTCGATTCAGATGGTGTGGGCGTTATCTATCAGACTGCCTGCCAAATCAAAGCCGGCTCGACTCAGACAGTTCGCTTAATAATCCGGCACGGACGTTCAACTCGACCTATACAAGTTCGATTGGTCGATCCAACGGGGCGTCGTTTGGAGAATAGGTTTATCGGTGAGCAAGAGCGAGGAACAATACTGCCGATCGGTCAACCTTGGGTTGTTGGAATCGGTTCGAATATGCAGCTTGACCAAGCGGCTCTTCGATCGGTAAATGGGTCGTTGTCGTCGTACACTGCCTCCGAAATCAACGACCCGACCATTTTGCCTCGCGAGGCTCATGGCTATCGAGGGATCGATTTGTTGGTGCTATCGACACTCGACCTTTCGATCATCCGGAATATCGATGTGGAGCAACAGAACGCCATCGCGGATTGGGTTAGAAACGGTGGGCATCTCCAAATTTGGATAGGTGAAAACGCCGAGCAAGTTCGGGAGCTCGATTGGATTGGATCGATGTTGCCTGTCGAAGTGGAGAGTGTTGTTAAGTCGGTCGATCCATCACTTCTGGAGTCTTTTTTATCATCGCAAAAACGGCTTGATAAACTGACCTGCAGCCGTCTTGTTCCGCGACAGTGTGTCGTCGATCTCTCGTTGCAATCGAAGCTTCCAGTGCTGCTTCGCGGAGCTTATGGATTTGGTCAAGTTCACATTTGCGCGTTCGATCTCAATAGTATGTCGATACAGAATTGGCCCGATCGAAAGCTATTGTTGGAAAAACTATTGAATGAACATTGGGAAACGCAGCGACAATCGCGTTCTCGATCCAACGAACCGCTGAACTATTTGGGATACGATGATTTGTCGGGTCAAGCTCGTGCGGCACTGGATGTTTTCAGCGACGTTCAAACGGGTGGCTTAACGTTGTTAGCGGTATTATTGAGTCTGTTCGTAGCGTTATTGGGACCATTCGATTACTTCGTCGTGTCAAAAAAGTGGCGACGACCCGCGTGGACGTGGCTTTCGCTCGTTCTCTGGTCAGCGTCGGCGATCGGTGGCGTGACGTTGATCTCGCATGCCTGGAAGCCAGCGCATCAAACATGCAACTCGATTGAGATAGTCGATTATGATTATGCGACTTCGACGCTGCGCGGTCGGGCCTTCGCGAACCTGTATTCGGGGCGATCAGGTGTGTTCGATGTTTCGTTAGAGACCCGCGATCTAATCCCTCGTTCGAGTGAGGCTGAAAGAATGAAGCCGCAGCCAAACTCGATTCCAACCAATAGAAGCGAGCTTTCATGGTGCGGGCAGCCTGGTCATGGACTTGGTGGCTTCGATTCAAGCGTACGAACGGATCTTGGCTTTCCGACTTATCGCATACATCGAAGGGAAAAGTCGCTACCGGATGATTTCTTGATTGGGCCCGCTTCGAACGCGGTTGAAATAAAGGATATGGGAATCGCGTACGCTGGTACGAAATCTATCCGGGGTGAATGGAACAGATCGATTGAGAACATCGAGGCGGGAACGCATTTTTCTGTGACCGGGGCTTCGGAAGCTTTGGAAGGGACGTGGATCAATCCAATGAACGACGATCTTTTCGATGGCTGGTTGCTTTATCGAGGATGGGTCTATGCATTGCCTAGCCGCGTGAGACCCAATGGCGTCGTTCAAATCTCAGCATCCGATATTCCTAAAGATCTTGCAAGGCGTTTGCAACGGCGGCAAATTGTTAAAGACAGCGATCTGAGCGCGCCATGGGATCCGGGCGACCACAGCGACGTCGAGCGGATCGTTGAAATGCTAACGCTTCATCGAGCGGCTGGCGGCACCGGCTATACTGGTCTCGGTCATCGTTATTGGAACGACTTAGATCTGTCGCAACATCTTCGGCTGAATCGAGCGATTGTATTTGGACGTTTATCAAAGCCGATGCTCGATTGGTCGCTCACGCAATCCGGCACCCCGCTGGACATTCGTGACGGGAGGCGTGCTGCATTCGTTCGATTTGTAATTCCTGTGACCGTTGAAAACTAAAAGAACCGAAGGCGAGCCGACGTGATCAAGACTGTCAACTTGACGAAGAAATACGACGATATGTACGCGATCAACGATATCAATCTTGATCTCAACGCCGGTGACGTCTTCGGTTTTATCGGACCGAACGGCGCAGGAAAGACGACGACCATGCGGATCATCGCAACGCTTCTCGAACCGACGATCGGCGAAGCTTACGTATGTGGTCAATCGGTACTGACGCACCCGAAAGAGATTCGACGATTGGTCGGCTATATGCCCGACTATTTCGGAGTCTATGAAGACATGACGGTGATCGAGTACCTAGAGTTTTTTGCAGCCGCCTATCGCATTACCGGTCCGACACGGCGAAAGCGTTGCGATGAGATGCTGGACATCGTTGATCTGAATTTCAAACGCGATGCCTATGCGAATACGTTATCCCGAGGTCAAACGCAACGACTGGGTTTGGCTCGCGTCTTAATTCATGACCCGCAAGTTTTGCTATTGGATGAGCCGCTGAGCGGGCTCGATCCACGAGCTCGAATTGAAATGCGTGGACTGATGCGACGCTTAGGAAAAATGGGAAAAACGATTATCGTATCTAGCCATATTCTACCGGAACTAGCCGATGTATGCAATAAAGTTGGCATTATCAACTCGGGTGAAATGAAAGAGAACGCCGACGTGGCAGACGTGATTAGAAAAGTGCGTCCCCAAATGGTGGTGTTAATCGAGCCTGCCAATGCTTCGGACCTCGATAGGATGCTCAAGCTGTTGCAAAGCGAGTCAAGTGTTGAAAGCGTGGAACCCATAACAGCTCGCGCGCGAGTGACGCTCAAGATGGGTAGCAGCGATGTGTCGTTGCTAGCTACATTCTTGTACGAGAATCATATTCCGATCAAACACTTTGCCGAAGAAGAAATCAACTTGGAATCGGCATTCATGGCCCTGACAAAAGGCTCGGGGACTAAGATTTAAAGATTGATGAGTTTTCGCATGTGGCGTAAGCTGCCAGTCGTTTACGATTGACTTTTGATGCGCAGGTTTTGGGCTCTGTACGAAAAATGATGGCACAAAGCGATGGCAATGGCGTCGGCCACGTCGGCAGGTTCGGGAAGTTTGGCTAGTTTCAATTGCTGTTGAACGGCAAGTTGCATTTGATCCTTAGGCGCACGACCATTTCCCGTGAGTAGCTTCTTCACTTTGGTGGCGGCGTACGAATAGACGGGAATGTCGAGCTGGGCGGCGGCCATGCACAAAACGCCTCGAGCATGGCCCATGAGGATTGCTGTTCGCGGTCGTTCGTAATGCGAATAAAGTTGCTCGATCGCGATCGCTTCGACCTGACGATCGGCGAGAATTTCCGTCAAGCCTGTGTAGAGTTCGAGCAATCTTTTCTCGAGCGTTTGTGAACGTGAAACTCTTAGAATGCCAGCTTCAACCAAGCGCGGCGTTTTGCCGGCGATGCTCAGTACGCTGTAGCCGGTGATGGCTAATCCAGGATCCAAGCCGACAATACATGGCTTCATCGTCACGATTTGGCGTGTTCCCAAACCGTACCTGATTTTCCATCTTGAAGCGTCACGCCCAAGGCGGTCAGGCCGTTGCGTATAACGTCCGAAGTCGCAAAATCCTTTTTTGTGCGAGCGTCGGATCGCAATTGAATGACCAATTGCATCAATCCGTCGACGAGCGTCGCCGAGTCGTTGGCACCGCCAGCGACAGCTTTAGGAGGTTTTACAAAAATCCCAAGAATGGCTGCGAGCTCACGTAAGATTTTGATTCCGTCGGTCAGCAACTGAACGTTCGCCGCTGTTCGCTTGCTTGCATCTTCGAGCGATTCGCTTTCGATGTAGCGATTCAAACAACGGGTCATATCGAACAAGTCGCTGACGGCACCACCGGTATTAAAATCGTCATCCATCTTCGCTAAAAAGCCATCGCGCAAACGAAGCATTTCAACGATCGATGCGTTGGTAGTCACCGGAGCTTCGAACGTCGCGCGATGGCGGTTGACTTCGAGACTGTAAGCGTCTTGACCAGAAATTCTTTGATACCGCTGGAACAGTCGATAAAAAGTTTCTAGTGCAATTCCAGCTTCGGCTAGCGGTTCATCACCAAACATTGTTGTCGATCGATAATGCGATCGCAATAAGAAAAACCGAATCCGCTCGCCAGTGTGTTTTTCGATCAATTGAGCAAGACCGCCTGCACCTTTGCTTCGCGAGATTTTTCCGGAAACGTCATCGGCTGGCGCAGTCGTTTCATCGCGGTCATTTTTTCCACCCACTTTACCGCTGGCCGCCGATGCGCGCATCAAACCATTGTGCATCCAATACTTGACCATCGGTTGGGCATGACAGCATCGACTTTGCGCAAGTTCGTTCTCATGGTGCGGGAAAACTAAGTCCAAACCACCGCCATGAATATCGAAAGTTTTTCCAAGGATACGTCGGCTCATCGCCGAGCATTCGATATGCCAACCAGGTCGCCCTTTACCCCAAGGACTATCCCAACTTGGTTCGTCTGGTTTGGCGGATTTCCAGAGTGCAAAATCTCCGCTCGATCGTTTGCGCTGCGCCGCTTCGCCACCTTCGCCTTGCTGTGCATCGATCGATCGATTGCTCAAACAGCCGTAGTCCGGATCTCGAGTCACATCAAAAAAAACGTCGCCGCCACTAACGTAGGCGAAGGAACGATCGATTAATTCTTGTACAAAGCGGATGATCTCATCCATGCATTCGGTGGCGCGCGGCATATGATCGATTTGATCGACGCCAAGGGCTAAGAGATTCGACAAGTAGTCGGCGGTCATTTGCGTGGCAACTTGGAACATCGAGATGCCGCGCTTCTTAGCCGATGCGATCAATTTGTCGTCGACATCGGTAATATTGACAACCCAGGTGACTTCGTAGCCCGAGTACGTTAGATACCGTTTGATCGTATCGAAGATGACGGGACCGACCATGTGCCCAATATGAGCTTCGGCGTAGACCGTCGGCCCGCACAAATACATTCCGACCTTGTCGGGCTCGATCGTTTCGAACGGCTCTTTGACTTTGCTCAGCGTGTTGTAAACGCGAATGGTCGAGGCTTTGTTTTGAGCCTTCACAGGTGACTTGAGTTCTGGTGTCTGGACGCTAGCCATCGGACGACCGATCTGGAGAAGGGCAGGGGAGTAAAATTCGGAAACCGCCCAGATTATACGAATTTTTCCCGGCTAAATGAACCCTGATTTAACCCGCTATGGGATGCTTTTCTTAAGCAATGCGACGCAATGGGCTTCGGCTAATCGCGATTCTCCGATGTCGCCGGTCGCTTCGCCTGTTTTGCCTTTGACGGAGATTTGATCGACTGCGATCCTTAACACCGACGCGATTCGCTGGCGAATGGCTATCTTGTAAGTCGCGATCTTGGGTCGCTCCAGACGGATGACGCAATCGAGATTGATGATCTTAAAGCCTTGTTGTGCGATTTTAATCCAGGCGAGATTTAATAGTTCGGCGGAGTCTCGGTCTTTATTCTCATCCGACGTGTCGGGAAAGAGCTGCCCAATATCGTCCATGCCGGCGGCACCGAGTAAAGCATCGGTTATTGCGTGCAACAATACATCGGCGTCGGAATGACCGATCAAATGAAAGTCGCATGGAATATCGATCCCACCGAGTCGCATTGGGCCGCCTGGACCTATCCGATGGGAATCAATGCCGAGACCAATTCGAAATGTCATTGAAGATATAACTGGATTGTCTTGTGAGCCATAGGCGCTAGCCTTGGGCGTTGTAGCGGTAATAAGATTATAAGAACCTGTGGCTAGCGCCGTCGGCTCAGAGTTGTCATACTAGTTCAGGTGTTTGGACGGGGCGACTCTTTTTCCGGTCGTGACGATCAAGTGCTGCGCCGACGAAACCGGCAAAGAGTGGGTGAGCCTTGGTCGGCTTGCTCTTGAATTCGGGATGGAACTGAACGGCTAAAAACCAAGGATGCGTTGGCAGCTCGACTACTTCAACTAGCTGTCCATCAGGGCTGGTTCCTGAAAATCGGAATCCATGGGCTTCATACTGCTGGCGATAGAGATTGTTAAATTCGTAACGATGGCGATGACGTTCATTGATGGCGTCCTGTGCATAGGCCGAATGAGCAAGACTGTCGGCAAGTAGCATAGCTGGCTGACTTCCCAAACGCATTGTGCCGCCAAGACTGGTTACCTGACGTTGTTCATCGAGTAAACAGATGACCGGGTGCGGTGAGTCTTTATCGAACTCTGTTGAATGAGCTTTCTGCAAACCCATCACGGTTCGGCCATACTCGATCACAGCGCATTGCATCCCAAGGCAGATACCAAAGAATGGGATCTCGCGTTCGCGCGCAAAGCGAATGGCTTGAACTTTTCCTTCGATTCCGCGTTCGCCAAAACCACCTGGTACCAAGATGCCGTCGTAACCCGAAAGTAATCGTTCTGGACCTTCTTCTTCGATGTCGCTGCTTTGAATTCGACCAATTCGGACTTGCGCCATGTGATGGATGCCGGCGTGGTCAATCGATTCGTATATCGATTTATAGGCGTCTTTGTGCTCGGCGTATTTTCCAACCACGGCGATACTGATTTCGTGCTGTGGCGATCGCAGCGAATGCATCAGTTTGTCCCAAGCATCCAAGCGAGGTGCGGGAGCGGTCAAACCAAAACGCTTGACGATCTGTTCATCAAGTTTCTTATCGCGAAGACTCAACGGAACTTCGTAGATCGAAAAATCTTTATCCTTTTCCTCGATGACCGCTTCGATAGGGACGTTGCAAAAGAGGGCAATCTTTTCTTGTTCTTCACGCGAAATACTTTGCTCGCAACGACAAATTAAAATATCTGGCTGAATACCGATCTGCCGAAGGAGGCCAACGGAATGCTGGGTAGGTTTCGTCTTCAGTTCGGCTGCGGCCTTAAGATAAGGGACTAGCGTCAAGTGAATGAACAAACAGTTCTCTCGACCGACATCCTGCGGGAACTGTCGAATGGCTTCGAGGAATGGCAAGCTTTCGATATCGCCCACGGTTCCACCGATTTCGGTGATGACGATATCGGTTTGGCCATCGTTTAACTTATGGATGGCTTCCTTAATCTCGTTGGTAATATGCGGGATGACCTGAACAGTCTTACCTAAGAACTGACCGCGTCGCTCTTTTTCTATTACCGACAGATAGATCTGACCGGTCGTATAGTTTGAATCGCGGTTCAAGAGGCCGCTTGTAAAACGTTCGTAGTGACCAAGATCGAGGTCGGTTTCACTGCCGTCATCGAGCACGTAGACTTCGCCATGTTGGTAGGGGCTCATCGTCCCTGGATCGACATTGATATACGGGTCGAGTTTTTGCATGCGGACCCGCAATCCACGGGCTTCTAACAACATGCCGATTGAAGCACTCGTCAACCCTTTTCCGATCGAGCTTACTACACCGCCAGTTACAAAAATATGCTTTGTCATCGCGAGTCTCGGAGTTTCCTTCAATGGAGCCTGGAAACCCTGAGTCTAACCGCTAACTCGATAACTGACAAAGGCTACTTGTAATCGATTCAATCGCTTCACAGGCTTCTCGGATTTGCCCTTGCGAAACGTCGAGATGGGTCACAAGACGAATGTTTTGCGGGCCGGTTGCGAGAGCATTGATGCCCCGCGATTGCAGTTGAACTAGAAAATCTGCTGCAGTCCCAAGTCGTGGCTCGATCTGGAAAATGACGATGTTCGAATCGATCGAATCCGTAGCCAAGCTCAATCCCTCGCAGTTTTGAATCGTCTCGGACAAAAGTTTTGCGTGCTTGTGATCTTCGACAAGCCGTTCTCGATTATTTTCCAGTCCGTACAAAGCGGCGGCTGCCAGGATGCCAGACTGTCGCATTCCACCTCCGAAGAGCTTTCGAGCGCGACGAGCGAGTCGGATATATTTCGATGGTCCGGCCAAGCACGAGCCAACTGGGCTTCCGAGCCCTTTGCTAAAACAGACGCTCACCGAATCAAAGTCTTTCGACCAGGTTTTTTCAGAGATGCCGGTGGCGGCCGTCGCGTTCCATAGGCGTGCCCCATCCAAATGCGTCTTCAAGTTATTGCTATGCGCCCATTGGCAGATCTCGGTAATTTTTTCCAATGGAAACACGCGACCGCTGCCGCGATTATGCGTGTTCTCAAGACAAACAAGCCGCGTCTGCACGCAATGGTCGTTGTTCGGACGAATGCATGGCTTGAGTTGCTCGACGTCTAGTACGCCAGATTTTCCAACGACGGTATGCGCGACGAGCTGGCTCAACTGAGCAAAAGCACCTTGCTCGTAAACATAGACATGCGAATTGTACTCGCAAATAAATTCGTCACCCGGTTGGCAGTGGATCCGAATTCCAACTTGATTGGTCATCGAACCGCTGGGCATAAAGATGGCGGCTTCTTTGCCAAGAATCTCGGCGGTGCGTTCTTCAAGTCTGCGGGTCGTTGGATCGACATCGATCACATCGTCGCCTACTTCCGCAGACGCCATGGCTTGGCGCATTCCCGAGGATGGCCGAGTTACCGTGTCGCTGCGAAGGTCAATCATGAATGTTAGTCTTTACCGATATGCTCTACCTGCGCCCAGAATTTCTCAAAGCCGCCCTCTTCATGAAAACTTGGGCTGTTGTCAATGTCATGACATTCTAAGCATTTATCTTTGGCAGCCGTAAGCGGCAATCGCATTTCTTCGCGGAGTTTGACCAACATTTCCTTAGATACTTCGATATCGCCCGATTCGGCTGCGGCATGCTGTGCCCCTGGGCCGTGGCAGTTTTCGCAGCCGCTGCCTACCATCTGCGGTGTTTTTTCGAGCGACAAATAGCCGCTTGTATACGGATAAAATCCTTGTGGATTCCATCCGGTCACATGGCAGGAGATGCATTCGGGATCAAAATGCCGTGCGACATCGCCTCGACCAGGCGGACTTACAATGGAGTCGGTCGCATGTGCATGCGGAGTCTGCTCCCACTTTTCGAAGGCTGTCGTATGGCATTCGCCGCATTTTTCAGTCCCGACGAATTCACGCGTCGAAGAATGTAAAAACGGACGCAGGCCGAGATCCGCCAAACCGCTTTGCTCCAATTCTTTTTGATACCTAGCGAATAACTCCATCATTCTCGTTGAATCTTCGAATTGCGAACTCAATGCAAGTCGTTGATATTTGATCGGTTCGGCGGCGTTGTCGTAAAGTCCAACAACTCCGGCGTACATGCCTTTGACGCCGACCTGAAGCATGACGGCTTTGGTATTGGGGATGGGCTCGGGTTTGTAAAGCGGCTCTCCAAATCCACCTGAAGTTATCACCAGATCAAAGATCGGAGCAAGTTGAGCCAACTCTCTCGAATCTTCAAGCGTCGTATGGGCTATCAAGATATTGAAGTCACACTTTTCGGCTTGAATGGCACTCGCGACTTTCTTCAGAGATTGCGCGGCGGGCGTAATCGTGACGTCCGGATTCTGTAGCTCTTTGGCTAAGATGTCGCCTATGATTCCAGTAATGGCAATCTTGCGTTGACCGACTTGTACGATCTTGTAGCGGTCAGGTTTATCATCTTCAAGAATCGAAATGTTGGCGGCTACAAAGGGGCTTTCGAATGCTCCGCTGCTATCGGTGAGATTTAAGTACAGTTCGGTCGACGAGAGTTTGAGTTCTTCGATGCCGTACATGACTGCACGATAGTTCATAAGCTTGAGAGCTTCGGCGGATCTTGCGAACTTGATTTCAGATTGCCGCCCAATGCGCCGCACCTGATCGCCTGTATCGATCGGGATAACATCCCAGCCTCGTTCTTCGAGGGATCGCAAAAGTGTATCGCGTCGATTCAGTCCGCCTTTCTGATTTTCTAATCCCGTGCAGCCACACGGCTCGATGTAGCCGTGCTGCCGCCCGGTCAGGAACAAACAGGCCCACGGTTTCGACCAGTTCTCGGCGACCTTCTGATTTTTCTCAGCTTCGGTAGCGACTACAATCGATGACTCGCTGGGCAACGGCTCTTTGCCCAACAATGGTCGTGGCCCGAGCGAACTGTCTGCCAACGGATTCGATGCGATCTTGGGGTTATTCTGATTGGCTGGCGACTCTCCAACGGCTGGATTGACCGAAGGAGGTGGGGCTGGTGCTGGTGTCGGTAAGCCAGAAGGCGGTCGATTGGCCGGGGCAGCATTGGTGGGCTGCCCGGACCTGTTTTGGTTATTCCCTTGTTTCATCGGGAGTAAACGATTTAGCAAACCGCCTCGTTCCTGAGCAGAGGCCCAGGAAACGAGCGCCAAACTGCACGCGATCCAGACGAAAAAGTCCTTCTTGACCATGAATACGTCGTTTACTCCTCTACCACCAGTTTTAAGAAGATCGAAATCTCATTCGACACATCCAAATTCGTTTCAAAAGTCAATTTAATATAATTCTTCGGCGATGTCCCACTGCGATTAAATGGAGGTGTACCTTTAGGAACTTTCACGGTTATCGGGAAGAGCGTTTCCGACGATTTCGCGATTCCGTCGCCAATTTCAATTTCGATTTGGTCCTTTAAATTCTCCGGTATCAACTCCTTGAGTTTCATTTCGACCGTTTTATCTGTAGGGTTTCTCGCGGCGATGAAAAAGCCCTTTGAGCCACCTTCGGAGCCCGAAATCTTCTCTAAGTTTAAGGAGTTTCTCTTAGAATCGTAATTGCTTCCGGCAACAATTCGCAGGTCCGAGAGGCATTTTCCAGCGTAGCGTATTGCGATCGGTGTTCTGTCTGGCCCAACTTCCATGTGGACCTGGCCATTGACTGGACCGGCTGGTAGCCCTGGAACTACTTCGACTGTGAAATCTGCAACGTATCGAGCGTCCGCATATTCGGACTTTTCATTGCTGGCTAGTCTTCGTATCGAGTTTTGCAACTTAACAAACGGCTGATGATACTCGTAACCAGCCCAATATCCTGGAACAACCAATTCCGTCTCCTCGCAACTATAGAGCTGAAAGGTCTTCGTGAAACTCTCTCGCGCCGAAAATTCGCCAAAATTTAGCTCCTCGGGGACCAAAAAATAGGTCCTACCGATCTTACCCCGAATAGTTAACTGAACTTCGCGCTGTCGAGGGTCGTTCGTCACAATGGTTGCCGTCTGGGCAAAATCTCGGATGTAGCCCTCACCCTTCCACGTCAGTTTGACTTCCGTTTCTTCACCGGGTGCCAGGACCGATTTTTCCAACGTTCCGATGGTGCATTTGCAGGTGCTGCCTAAAACCTTCAGTTCAAGCGGTGCTTGCCCTGAATTTTTAAAGCGGAAGCCGTGCGATCGTTCTGTTCCTGCCTTCATCATGCCGAAGTCGAGTTCGATTCCGCCAATAACTTCGACTTTGGGAATCGCGTTGGGGTCAGCAATGCCGGACGTCGACGCCGTCTCAATCGTCTTCTCGCCCGATGAGTTGATATCGCTTTCCGCCTTCAATAGCGACTCTAAGTCGATGGTTTCACCAACCACGTCACCAACTCGACGATGCTCGCTGTTCGCTCGCCAGTAACCAAGTCCGCCTCCCAGAAGGGTAAAAATAAACGCAAGGACAAAAGTACGCATAGAGTCAACGATCTGCTTTAGCTAAAGGCTTCCTATAATCTACCGTAAAGTGCTATCTGGTGGCAGTAACTTTTTACCGGGAAGTGACTTGGTTGTCGACAAGCTTGAAATTTGGCTACGCAGGAAATGATATAGGGGTTCACATCGGACCCAACCTTGCGGTAAATCGGCAGAATTGCGAGCGGAAAGCCAAAGTGTCGGATTGACTCGCGCCGAAGAAGGGCCAACTCCTGGTGGGCAGTAAAGCATGGCTCGGTCGATCTTTCGATCGGCATGCGCAATGTTCGAGTCGATCGCCTGAGCCTGCTCTAGAAATTTTTTGGCGAGCGGCAAATCCTCGTTCAGCCAAGCGACGAGCGCGACCTGGACTAACAGTCCCGTGTCGCCCGGGGTTCGTTGGCTAGCCTCGCGATAAAAATCGAGTGCTCGATTTAAACTGTCCTTCCTGACCGGCGATAGCGACAGCTCCCAATGTCCCAACTGAGCCCACGTTTCCCAATTCGATCGATCGGAAGCTAAGTAGCCTTGCGCGCTCTCGCGATAACGATCGAGGGAAAGCGAGGAGCTGTTTCGATGGGTGGATAGGTCTCGTTCAGCTTGTGCCATCCGAACATCGGTGAGCCAACGATTTCCGACAGGGTTCCAAGGATCAGCTCGCTGCATGGCAATCGCCTGGAGCTCATCGATACCACCTTGTTTGGCAATGACAGCTTGGACTTCTTGCGATCGCTGGCGCGGTAACCAAGCTGTGAAGTAGAACGCGATCACGAGAAACCAAGCAGCACACATAACGCCAAAACTAAAAACGGCTGGCCATGGCTGAAATCGCGTTCTCGTATCCGGCTTATCGACTACATCGATCGATGGATCGGCGGGATGTGAATCGCGACGCGACGCGATCCAGAGGCCAGCAACTAAAATAACGATCGTGTTCGTAATGCCGGGAGTCAACCATCCGCCGGACGCGAGCAAATGAACGCCGATTCCTAAAAGGGCTGGTCCAAAGCCGCATGCAAGATTTTTGTATTGGGCGGTTCGCGATTTCGATCGCATCGTCGATATCAGGTCTAGAACCAATGCAACGATGACAAACGGGATGGCGAGTAAATACGGTCGATAGTCGGGGGCTGGACCCAATGCTCCGTTTCCCAGCATCGTTGCCAGCAATCCGCTGATCGCGCCGCTGAAGATCGTGCAGCTTACGACATTCCCTTTAGTCGCTTGAACAAGATTTGTTGCCGAAGAATCTTCGATTGAAGTCACTTCGCCGGCGAGTCCGGAAATCATCCGCATAGCGAATGGCTTTGTTAGCCATAGGATTAAGCCCGCAAGAAAAACAAGGGACGGCCAACCGGCGGTCGCCAGTGTTTCAAGAAGGAAATTATGAGGGTCGGCAATCGTCTCGGATTCTAAAACAGGTTTATACGTTGCATAGTAAGCCTGAAAGTTCCCAGGTCCTATTCCAAACCAGGGATGGTCGGAGACCAACCGCATCGTCGTTCGCCAATACTCCGCGCGAAACGCCATCGATTTGCTGGCTTCGGTGAAGAGTTTGGGATCCCATGATGAGAGCACAATGATCGTCGCCACAACCAGTAAAACCAGAATCAAAAAACTCGGAACAACGACACGCAGCGTCCGCGACAAAGCGCGAGCTGGGCTTTCATTTCGGATTCGCGACTCCGCGCGAGCAGAGTCGTCGAATCGCTCGTCAACGTCATCGCCAAACCATAGACCTTGTAGCATTCGAATTGCATTGCGAACGAAGAAAGGATTGGTGATTGCGAATGCTAGGCCACTTATGCTCAGCGCCAGCCAGGCCGTTCGGCTTTTCGTCCAGAGTAAACAAATGCAGAGACAGAGGGCTACTATCAAACCGATAAAGCGGATAACGACTCTTTCTCGCGTCCAGATTTCGGGCTTTAAAGCTCTTGCAAATAAGATCACAATCCAAGGCACGAGAAAGCCGGCCAAGGAATTGGTCAAGGCGAACGGCCCAGTTGGCGAATCGTCTTGCAAACGTTGCTCGAAAAGCAAATAGGTCGAGGATCCAGGCGGTGCTTCGATTCCAGCTTCTTGACGAAGTACGGCTTGTGGGTTCTCGCGAAAACGTTCACGATCGGCCGGTAGACTGACAAAGACTTGAAAAAAGCCATGGACCGAAACAAGCCATGCAAGTGCCAGCATCAACCACCAAAGGCTGCGATTGGCTTGGCGATTCTGCATGATGCGTGCAAGGACCAATAACGCGACGGACCACGCAAACCATTGCCAGCCAGCATTGACAGCAAATCTGAAATTGCCCTCTCCTCGGACGTTGCATATTGCAATCAATACCCAGACGAGCAGGCCAATTCCGAGCAAGGATGGCCAACGATTCTCTCCAAAACGTTTCCTTTCTCCCGGCGTGGCGAGAATGCGTCCTTGGACCGAAACGTACCGAGTGAGAATATAATCGGTTGCTAGTAGTGCACCCACTAGCAGCCACAAAAGCGCTTGCGGTAAGACTTCGCCTTGAGCTATTTGCGATGCGTCGCTAGGAAGCAACTGACCGAGGACTAACAACATGCCCGTGAGAAAATAGACTCCCAGCATCAATACCGACGTTTGATTATTCGCGACGACGGCGGATGTCGAATGCGATCGCTCCTTTTTCATGGTTCCCCTCGTGAGAGATTTTCCAAGACCGCAATCAACGACAACATGGCAAAGACCATCATCACAATAATAATCGCGCCCAGCCAATCGGTTCGGTTGAGCATCAGAGCAGCGAGGCAGCAAGTTGCCGTTGCTAGATAGATCGTTAACACGGCTTGTGTCTTGCTCATCCCAAGTTCGACTAAACGATGCGAAAAATGTCGCTTGTCACCGTCGAAAGGACTGCGACCTTCACTCAATCGTATCCAAATGACGCTGACCATATCGTAAAGCGGGATCGCCAAAGCACAAAGCGGAGCCAGGATGGCATGTGGGTGCGAACTATGATAGCCGGTGTAGGTTGTGAGCAATGTAGAAATGGCAATCCAGTAGCCGACCAAATAGCTGCCTGCATCGCCCATGAAAATTTTTGCCGGAGGCCAGTTATGTTTAAGAAAACCGAGCAGTGAGCCGCTCAATATTAAGAGCATGGCCGCGACGAACAGTTGAGGCTGACGAGTGACGGGATCGGGATTCAGCAACAACATCGCGGCGAGCATCGAAGAAATAATAGCCGCCACACCACTGCTCAAACCATCCATGTTGTCGAGCATATTAAACGAATTGATCAACGCCACGATCCAAAGAATACTCAGCAGCGACGTTAGCCATGGCCAACCAATAAAAGCCGTCAATTGCAAGCCTTGCCAATAGACCACCAACGCGGCTACCAAGAATTCGACGAACAAACGTAGTTGCCAAGGCAACCCGCGACGGTCGTCCACCAGACCGAGGACGGTCAAAACGGTACCGCCCAATATAAGCCACCAGATTTCCGACGATTTGTTAAGTAAGCCTTGTCGATGCGTTTGCAATAACTCGGGAAACCATCCTTCGAAATAAGTTTCATTCGCAAAGAATAAGACGAGAGTTCCAAGGGAGAAAGTTCCTACCAGCCCAGCCCAAATCCCTAAGCCGCCGCCTAGCGGGATCGGCGTCGTATGGATTTTCCGCAGGCCGGGTTTGTCCATCAGTCCGAGTCGATTCGCAACGCTTCGAAGCCAAGCTACCGCCGCCAAGCTTATCAAGAAAGCTGGAATCACGGTAACAAGAACGACAGTTAATAGAAGCATAAGCATCGCGCTAGCTGGTCTTCGCAGCTTCGTGCGGCTGGAAAGTATTTCTTCGAGCCTGCTCGGCACTTTGAACTGCATCTACGGCAGCTTGGTAGAGGACGCGTTGAGCGCGAACCTTGGCTTGAGTGCTGGTGGGCTGAATTCGTTCGTACGTTCCATCGCTATTGAGCCTCCAGGCATTCTGATTGTCTCGGAAATACGTGTCGAGAACTTCGAGCAACCGACGCCGCGAGGCGAGATCTTCGATCGGAACGAGCAGTTCGATGCGTCGATCGAGATTGCGTGGCATCCAATCAGCAGAACTCAAAAAGACCTTTTCATCGCCACCGTGATAGAAATAAAGAACGCGAGCATGTTCGAGAAATCGATCAATTATACTGACGACGGTGATGTTTTCGCTCAGTCCGGGAACTCCGGCTCGCAGGCAACAGATTCCTCGAATGTTCAATTTGATTTGCACACCAGCCTGACTGGCTCGATAAAGAGCACCGATCATCTCAGGGTCGACTAACGAATTGAGTTTGGCTGCGATATAAGCTTTTTGGCCTTGCTTCTTGCGTTGCGTTTCGCTTTCGATGAGTCCAAGCAATCGCTTGCGAAGCCCGATCGGTGCGGCTTCGATCCGTCGATAAGATTGAGGTTGGCTGAACGCGGTAATTGCATTCATAAACGATGTCGCGTCAGCCCCTAATTCTTCATTGCAGGTAAAATAGCTGATGTCGCTGTACATTCTCGCGGTGGCTTCGTTGTAGTTTCCTGTGCCAAAGTGGCAATAACGCTGAATACCTTGTGGTTCACGGCGAACAATGATGCAAATTTTGGCGTGTGTTTTGAGTCCTCGAATACCGTAGATTACATGCACGCCAGCTTCTTCGAGTTCGCGAGCCCATTCGATATTTCTCGCTTCGTCAAAGCGGGCTTTTAGTTCAACAATCGCGGTCACATATTTGCCTCGATCGGCCGCCAGCTTTAAAGCAGCCACAATCGGGCTCTTGCGACTGGTTCGATAAAGCACTTGTTTGATCGCCAGAACATCCGGATCATTGGCGGCTTCTTCGATGAAGCGAACGACTGGCTCAAAGCTCTCGTAGGGATGGCAAAGAATAAAATCGCGTTCGGCGATCGTCTCGAACATCGACTTGGATGGCTCGATGAGCGGTGATTCTTGAGGAGGCCAAGCGCTGTCTCGCAAAGCGGCAAAGCCTTGCATTCCGGTCAAACTCATCATGCTCGATAAATCGATCGGGCCCGGGATTAGGAAAACATCGCGAGGCTCGAGTTGCAAAGCCTCACGCAAGAAGTCAATGATCGAATCCGAGGCGTTCTCCGCGATATCCAGTCGAACACTGTTGGCAGTCCGGCGTTCGTGAAGGACGCGTTCCATTCCTTCCATTAAATCCGAGGCGTTGTCTTCTTGGAGATTGATATCGCTATTGCGAGTAATGCGAAATGGCTTGCATTCCAGCACGGTGTCGCTCGGAAAAAACTGTTCTACGAATTCAGCAACAACATCATCAAGAAGCGCGTAGGCAAATCCTTTCTCAGACGGTAGCGTCACAAATCGCGAAATGGCTTTGCCGAGCGGAATAAAGGCGAAATGCGGTGCGCGACAATGCTCTTCCTGCTCAAGCATCTCTTCTTCCTCACTCTCGGTGGGCGCTCGCGCCGCTAAATGGACACAAAGATAGAGTCCCAGATTAACTAGAAGCGGAAATGGAGCAGACGGATCGACCGCAATAGGCGAGATAACCGGAAAGATCTCTTCATCAAAAACGCGTCGAGCTGCCGCTTGATGCATGGCCGAGGCGGATGACAGAGTGATTCGTTCAAAACCTTCGGATTTTAAATTCGGTTCGATCTGTTCGAGAAAGCATTTGTATTGACCGTGAATCATCTGATCAATGCGATCGTAAATCGCAGCCAATTGCTCGGCCGGTGTCTTGCCCGTCGGGTCGGTTAAATCGGGCTGCCGCTCCCGCTGGACTCGCAACCCGCCGACGCGGACCATAAAAAACTCGTCCAGATTGGACGCAGTTATCGCGAGAAATTTGAGACGTTCTAAAAGAGGAACAAGATCATACATCGCTTGATCGAGTACTCGTTGATCGAACTCAAGCCAACTCAATTCACGATTGACGAAGGCGGTTTGTGGGAAATTCATAGATAATGTGAGCGGCACGGCGTTAGCCGCCGATTCTTTTTTCAACAATTCGAGGAATTTCGTGTCTTTGGGAACCTGTGGCTAGCGCCATCGGCTCACATTCAGACGGTTTCATCAGACCGCTATCGCGGCGGCAATCTTACGAAGTAGCCTTGGCTATTGTAATCAAAAATCGCATCCGCGCCGAAGGGTGAGTCAGGCTACTCGAACGCTCAGTGGCGTACGTTTCGACTCAGAAGCGCCCCTAGATTCGGTATAGGCGTTCAGAAAGCCATTGACCATCTGCTCTAACGTAAAATGCTGCATCGCAGATTGCTGAGCATCACGAATGATTTGCTGTCGCTTTTCACGATCATTGAGGGCGACGTCGAGAAGCTCAGCCAGTTCGCTCGGGCATCGACTGCCAAGTATCCAGCCAAGCGGTTTAGAACTATCTTGACATCGGAGGACTTCCCGGAGCCCACCGACTTCCGTGGCGACTATCGGTGTTCCGACCATTTGCGCTGCAATCGATACCAACGACAGCCCTTCGCTGTGAGTTGGGTGCACGAAAACATCCGAAGCCGCAATCCACGATGTCGGATCTTCACAGAATCCTAGCAGCTCGACGTGATCGTTTAGATTTTGAGCATCGATCATCGCCTGTAGCTTATTTCGCATCTTGCCTTCCCCACAGATTACAAGCTTGAAATGGCCAATGCGCTTTCGCAGTTGAGCTGCCGCGTCGACGAGCGTATCGTAACCTTTGCAGGGAAGTAGATTTCCGACAGCACAGTAAAGCGGAACGTCCAAGTCGATACCGAGTTTCGCGCAAGCAAGTTTTCGTTCGCTCATTCGGTCTCGCTTCGGCGGTTCAATCCCTCCATGCACAACCGCCAATTTCTTAGCAAGTATCCCGCCATCGATGCAGACTTCTCGAACCGCGTGCGAAACACAGATCACTCGATCTACCATCCAGTTGTATTTCATCGCCGAGCCAACAGGAAATACCGTATGTTTGACTCCGAGAATCTTCATCGACGCTCGACCAAACGACAACAAACTTCCCCAAGTAATCGCGTGCGTGTCGTTGCCATGAAGGATCTCGACACCTCTCTCGTGCAAGAGTCGTCGTAGCTTTAATAGCGTTCTGGGAGTTGGGTGCCTTCCGGCAATTTCATACGCGTCCATACCTGTTGGGCGCACTCGCTCGAGCAACCGGCTGCTTCGAGGTGCTATCCAAAGAATTTCGTGGCCAAGTCGATGCAACGATTCTCCAAGCGAATAAAGCAAATGCTCACCACCACCCCAATTGATTTGGGACGACATCAGTGCGATTTTGAGCGTGGAACGCAGCATCCGTGAGTTACCTTAGCTAGCGATTTAGACAACGATTGCCGCTCAACGGTACCGCGCAAGCACCTTCAAAGTCCAGATCATCCTCGCGAATGAATCTGATTGAAAGCATTCGTCACTATTTGCCGCGAGAAGTTCGCAAGAGAACGTTCATCCCGAAAACCTCTTCAAAGAGATTACCCGTTTGTCGGAGCGTCAATTGTTCTAATGATAGCTCTTCAACACCTGCGACCTGGATAACAAATCGATCACCATCGCGATCGCATTTAATTTTATTGACGCGTTGCGATCGCGTTTCGTCCAGCGCAACGGCAATCCGAAGAATCGCTGCGAGTTTGGCGACGGCCACTCGATCGGTTCGTTCGAGCGTTGCATACCCTTCATGATCGGGTTGCGGCGACGAGCGGCGATGGTACCTTGCGACCAAGGAAACCAACAGCAAGTCTCGCCGCGAGAGTCCGAACAATTCGCTATTGCGTATCAAATACATGGCGTGCTTATGATTGCTACGGACGTTAACGTAATGCCCGATTTCAAACAATATTGCCGCCAGATACAGCAGCAACTCCATGCGTTGGTCCAATTGATGTTCGGTTTGCATATCGGCAAAAAGCTTCCTTGCCAACATAGCAACATGCCGAGCATGCTTTTCATCAAACGAAAACTTGCGACCTAAATTGACTGCCGAACGAATGATCTGATTGCGGAACTCGGCGGTCCACGTCGCATGCATCGCAAGATCGTTTAACAAGCCATCTCGCAAGTTGGTGGGTGCGACGTGCAACGATTCGCATCCTAACCGCTTGGCTAACATTAAATAGCTGAGCACAGCCGGCACAATGGTTTCAGCATCCTGAAACGTCAATCCATATTGCTGGACTATTTCGTCTTCGCTCATCTTGGCAAGTTTGTTTGAGAACGCCCCCAAGCTTGCTCGCGCGAGTTTCGCCAGACCCGCCACGTCGACTTCCGAGAGTATATTCGCAGCCGCAAATCGGATATCGCCGCCGATGGCAACCATCTCGAGTCGCGTATCGCTATCGATATGATCGCGAATAACGTCGACGAAGCGTTGGATCTGAGTCTCTAGGATTCCACGCTGCTTCCCTTGCGGCGTATTGAACTTGTCGAGCTGCTCCAGCATTCGCAGTGAGCCAAGCCGATAAGTATTCGAAAAGAGTACGTTTCCACCGCGAACCACAAGTATCTCGGTGCTCCCGCTACCGACTTCGACGACCACCGTTTTGGATGCGACCAGGGCAGGTGACGATTGAATGAGAGGTTGAATTCCCATATAGGTGACGCGGTTGACTTCGGCTTCATCGAGCGGCTCGACAACCAAACCCGTCGCGATAAAAATTCGATCGATGAAGGCGAGTCGATTCGACGCTTCTCGAACGGCGCTCGTCGCCACGATTCGCATCTGATCTGGCCGAGTGATCCCGTATTCTTGCATCAACTTGCGGTAGCTTGCCAAAACCTTGACACATTGTTCGATCGAAGTTTTGCGAATTCGTTGCAGGCCGAACGTGTCTTTGCCTAAAGATACCGGTTGCGAAAGCGTTTCTAACAATCGAACTTGGCTGGTCCGCCCATCGATTTCGGCGATTGCCATTCTTGCGTTGGTTGCCCCAATATCGATCACCGCGACCGGTCGTATAGGAGATTCGGTGGTAGCTGAAGGACGATTAGTAGAGACGGTAGACATACTTTGAGGATATTCCGATCGATTCGAATAGGCAATCTCAATATGAAAATCGCCAAACTCTTTTCACTTATTGTCTTTCACTTACTGTCCCGTTAGTCCCGTCCTTTACGTCCTTTTTTCGCAAGGCCAACCCCATCAACGCCAGCCTTGCACAACCTTCAACAGAGACGCTGCATCGACAAACTGAAAAACCTGCCAATTTGCCGCTTTAGCTCCCCGACAATTATCGTGCCGATCGTCGGTAAAAAAAATGCGTTCCGCCGAAACGTTGGCTCGCGCGGTCGCGAGTTCATAGATAGTCCGGTCTGGCTTCATCACCTTGACTTCATAACTCAGGATAATCGGATCAAACCAGCCATCGACAACCGGATAGTGCTGCCGCGAGATCCATTCCCAATGAGCTTTATTCGTATTGGATAGCAGTCCCATCGGAATGCCTAAGTCGCGAATAGACTCAAGCACCGACAAAATCGCCAAATTTGGTTGGAACATGGCGCTCGCCGCTTCCAACATCTCCGCCGTCGAAAGTTTACATTCAAGTTTATCAGCAATTTCGGCAACAAAATCTTCGCCAGTGATCAAACCAGTTTCGTATCGATGTTCAAGGTCAGATTCGAAAACCAGACGGCGGAGGGTGGCAGAGTCCGAACCGGCGACCTCGGCCATCTGCCGTGCCGAAGTAGCGTGATCGAAAAAGCAGAGTACGTTTCCCAAATCAAAATAGACGAACGCAGGTCGGTCGGCCATCGTCACTTATCTAAAACCTTGATTCGAATATTTCGATACAAGGCTTCAGTCGGCGGTCCCGAGTGGATTTGTAGTCCGATAATCCCATCGCGGGCAATCGCCGAATCTTCTTCAGTGTAGTCAATCGTCGGATGACCGTTGAGCCAGATTTGAATGCGAGCACCAATGGCAGATACTTTAAGCTCATTCCAATCGCCGGTCTTTACCCATTTAGGAACGCTTTCTGCCGGGCCTTCAGCCAGCATCTTTTTTCGGCGCGACTCATCGTAGAGCGCACCCCAAACTGGACGATTAAAAGCGTTACCCACATCCGCTTGATAGCCACTTACCTCAGTTTTAGTCGGAATTCTCTCGGTTCGAAACTGAACGCCTGCGTTCTGGCCTTCTCCGCGAAGCTTGACCTCTAACCGAAGCTCGAAATTTTCGTATCGCTTCTTAGAACAGAGGAACTCATTGTGCGGAATCTTTTCTTTCAGTGAGCCGGCTACGATCGCGTTATCTTCCACTCGAAACCATTCGGCGTTGCCTTCCCATTGGTCGAGCGTTTTGCCATCGAACAACGCTTGAAAGCCTTCTTCTAAAGCAACGGCTTCCGAAACAACAGCCGTCGCATTTGGACGTTCGTCGGCATTGACTGAACTAGTACTGCTCCAAGTTGCGTAGATCAGAAACGTGAAAGCAAGCATCTGGGCTGTTGAAAGTAGAGTGAGCCATGCGGCAGAGCGAAAGGATCGCGTCATCGAATTATTCCTTGAGGTGAGTTAAGGATCGTTCGAAAAATAAGTGTCCGGTATTTTTTGTGCAAAGCCCCCGAAGGGCCGTTCCGGCACAAGGTACCGGACACGTATTTTTCGATCATTACTAATTGGGAAAGTTCAAGCGGCGATGTTGAGCCCCGCTAATTACGAGCGTTGAGTCGTGCGATGCGATTAAATGTTCGAGTTCCTGAATGCCGACAATGGCGCTGATGCCGATTTCTTCAAGCATTTCACCGGGCAGTTGACTCATCATATAAATCGTTCGCTTCGATAGCGAGCGGTAGATCTCGATCGCCGCCAGCGAATGCGGATGGTGACTCTTCAATAAATGACGCTCCGTCGTTTCCGTGTCGTCGAGATTCGACAACCAACGGAAGACTGGGGCCGGCTTTTCAGTCAATTCAGTGATTACCGCGACGCTCCCTGTTGGTCGAAGGAAATGTTCGGCCATATCAAGGATACGGGCGACGTTATCCCACGTCTGTTGGTCATGATCGCCATCGATACTGCAAACCAAAAGATCGACCGGTTCAGCCGGTGGAGTAATCGATCGAGGTGCAATAGCCGAGGCGATCGAACGCTCGACGGTATCCGCGTTGCCGAAAAAGAGACTGTCAACGCTCCCTTTCGGTCCTGGAACAACCGCCAGAACCGGCTGAATACCGAGTAGCCAAGCGACCTCTTTAGCTGCACGCAATCGCTTTTCAAATTTGCCTCGCGCTTCGGTGGCATAATCGTGCCGCCATCGCTGCTGAGTCTTCGCATCGGTAAACCATGGGACAATTCCATAGAGGCCGGCGTAAGCCCATGCATTCGGATCGCGAGCGCAGGTGATCGGCAAAACCACATCCGCTTCCAACAAGGCACGATCGATATAGATCGGTTCGGCACCATGAGCCGCTGCCAAATAACCCATCGAGTCAGGATCTTGTCCATGATGGTATCGAACGTCGATCTCCGCGCCGGCAATCGCTTTTAATTTTGAAGCCAAGATTGCCGCCAGCGGTTCATGCTCTTGGGCCAGCAAGACCGTAATCAACTCGGGACTAGCTGAATGTTTCAGGAGATACTCGACGACCCCTTCAACAATCGAAAGCATTTCTGGAAGACCAGGCTCGACGGCTAATGCGACACGATCTTCGGCAACGATCGCTTCAGACAATGCCGGAAAATCGATCGGATGATCAAAGGCATTATCGAGAGCGGCGGTAATATCGACGGACTTCGCGACCGCCCAATCGGCAATTTCCATTGCCGACTCAGGCAAGCTTAAGGAATGCATTTGTTCTCCGACGACAAACTCCATTTTCTTCTCCGTTCTGATCGTCGACATTTTTTCGCTACCTATCTACGATATTTGTTCCAGTTAATTCGCGATGTTATCTTAACTTGGCAGGCAGGGTCATGATATACTAGTGTTTCTGTTTCCGTGTTCGAGGCAATTATTGGCTACCGTTAAAAATAAAACAGTGACAAAATCCAAGCAGATCAAAAAGTTGCCGGTGGTCGGTGTCATAATGGGATCGGCTTCCGATTGGGAAACGATGCAGAGTGCTTGTGAAGTCCTGGATTCGTTTGGCGTTGCCTACGAAAAAAAAGTTGTCTCCGCCCATCGTACGCCGCTCGGAATGGTTGCATACGCCGAGTCGGCGGCTGATCGAGGTTTGAAAATTATTATTGCAGGCGCAGGAGGCGCAGCTCACTTACCCGGCATGGTCGCATCGATGACTCTGTTGCCGGTTCTCGGAGTACCGGTGCAGAGCAAATCGCTTCAGGGGCTCGACTCTCTTTTAAGTATTGTGCAGATGCCGGGCGGGGTGCCCGTTGGTACGATGGCGATCGGGCACGCCGGAGCGAAGAATGCCGCCTTGCTGGCCGTTCGTATTTTGGCGATTGAAGATGCAGGCCTCCGAGAAGCATCCAAAGCGTATATGGAACAGCAAGCGTTGGCTGTCGCTCAATCGACGTTGGAATAGATTTTTTGATTGTTGATGGATGAAAAAAACGTCGAGTGAGATGATTTTGCCGGGAGGTCGACTTGGCGTATTTGGTGGAGGCCAGCTTGGACGTATGTTCGCGCACGCTGCACAGCGTCTAGGCTATCACGTCGTCGTCTTTACTCCAGAAAGCGATAGTCCCGCCGGACAAGTCGCTCAAGAAACGGTCCAAGCGGATTACGAAGATCCCAAAGCGGTTCGTCGGTTCGCCGAGATGGTCGATGTGATCACGCTCGAATTCGAGAATATCGATACCGATGCCGTCGCTCGCGCCGAAGAGATTGTCTCAGTGCGTCCAGGTTTAGAAGTGTTGAAAATCGCCCAGCATCGGATTCGCGAGAAATCGACGCTGCAGCAAGCGGGCTTTCCCGTAACGCCATTTCACGAACTTCGATGTTCCGATGATATCGCCGTCGCCGCTTCGAAGCTCGGTTTTCCGATGGTCTTCAAGACTGCTCAGTGGGGATATGATGGGAAAGGGCAGCGCAAAGTATCCACAATGGCCGAAGCGATGGCCGCCTTCGAGTTGCTCGGTCCGAGCAGTGTGATTGCCGAACAGCGGATCGATTTTGCCGCCGAAGTTTCATTGATCGTCGCGCGATCGCCGCGCGGTGAAGTGGCAGTCTATCCGTTGTTCTATAACGAACATGCCAATCATATACTCGATGTAACAATGTGCCCGGCTCCAGAAGCCTGGATCGGCTTGGCGGCCGAGGCTGGAAAAATTGGTCGTGGCGTTGCCGAATCGCTGGATGTGATTGGGTTGTTGACGATCGAATTCTTTGTCGACCAAAAAGGTCAATTGATGATTAACGAGCTGGCACCGCGCCCCCATAACTCGGGCCATCTCACTATGGAAGCTTGTTCGACCAGTCAATTCGAGCAGCAAGTTCGAGCGATTTGCAATTTGCCGCTTGGTGACACGTCGCTGATACGTCCGGCTGCGATGGCCAATTTATTGGGCGACGTCTGGAATCAAGGTCAACCCGCTTTTGGGCTGGCTCTGGCCGATCCCCAAGCATATCTGCATCTTTACGGAAAGCAGGATGCTAGAACGGGAAGAAAAATGGGGCATCTAACTTGCTTGGATGCAAGCAGCCAAGCTGCAGCCGTCAAAGTCCGAGCGCTCCGCGACCAGTTGCGTCATTCAAAAGGTGAGCTGTTCGAATAGTTTCCTGAAAATTCCGACGACCCAACCTTTGCTTTAGTCCGTCCTTCGTTTAAGCGATAAATACGTGGGGTAAGCTTCCAGCTTGGAAATTGCAAGCTAGAAGCTTGAGGATCGCAAGCTAGAAGCTTACGCCACTCAAACAAGCGATAAATTGCTGAAGCTTAGTTCTTTACGAGAATGGATGTTACAATTCTCATAAAGACGATATTCGCTACAAACAATGTCCGTATGCGTAAGCGTTGGTTGTTCATGTCATTCAATACATATTCTTTTAAAGCCTTTCAATGGGGAGGCGTTGTTCTGGCTTTGACGGTCCTGGGGTGTGGGCCACCTAAACCAGAAATCGCTGTGCCGACTGAACTCAAGGGAAAAATCGACGTCCGTTCGACGCGATCCTCACAGCCTCCCAACGAATCAGGTAAAGCCGTACTCGACGAATTGGGCGTCTCCGATTTGAAATCGACTCGCAAATCATCTGACAACGATACGTCAGCCAAAAACGGGGAAGCCAATAACGGCAAAGAAAGTAAGTCCGGCGAGACCGCTGCGACCGATATTTCAGCCGAGAAGCCTGATGCAAAGGCCGAGACGGCTTACCGGCGTCCGTCACGCTGGATCGAAACCGATAAATTGCCCTATGAATTTTGGGAAGTACAGTACTTGGGTAATCGACCTGTTGGTTATCTCTACCAGCGCGTTGGTACTTCGGCTACGGGATCGGTAGGTATCTATCGGATCGATGCGGAAAGCTTTGTTCGCATTTCACGAGAAAAGCAACTGCTCGATCAACGATTGAAGGTAACTACATTTGAAGAAGTCGATGGTCGATTGAAGGCCATTGAAGCGACTCTTACGCAGGGCGATAAGCAAACGAAGATTGAAGGGAGTGTTATCCTTGGTTCGCTAAGGCTAAGAATCCAACGCAACGATTCGACGACCGGTGTCGATATTCCCTGGCCGAATGATTTTGGCGGCCCGTTTTCTGTTGCTCAATCGCTCCTGGGAAGGCATATGAAATCGGGCGAGACTCGAACGTTATCGATGCTCGATCCGATACTTGGGCAGGTCGTCAAAATAAAATTGCAAGCCAAGGATCACTTGAAAACACCGTTGATGGATGGCTTGCAACACAATTTGCTCGAGATCCAATCCGAAGTCAAATTAGGTGACAAAGGACTCGCTAGTACTCTTTGGGTCAACAAAGATGGCGAGACCCAGAAGACCTATACTAGCGACCTAGATATTCGATCGTTTCGTGTTGAGCGTTCGTTTGCCGAGAGCATTCGCGATGCTGCCAATTGCGAGTCGATGACGCGAACGGAGTTTGAATTGGCCGAGCCCATTGCCGATTACGCTTCTGCTAAGAGTCTGACCTTCCGGATTCGCCATCAGACGAACGACCCGATGCGAATGTTCGTCAGTCGCACCAATCAGAGTCTTAAAGCCGTCAATGCATTTACCGTCGATGCAACGGTTTATGCGATGCATGAGAAGTCGACAATGCCAGACGGGATATCGCCCGAATTGGTCGATGATCCGCTTTGTTCCCAACCGTCGCCGGTCATTCAGTCCAACGATAAAGCCGTAAAGAAACTGGCCGCACAGTTCTTTGAAGATAAGTCTTTGGGTTCGTCGGTTCTCGAACGATTGCGACGCGGCGTTTACCATTGGATTGAAAACAAAACTCCCTATTCGCCAGTAATAAGTAGCGCCGCTGAGGTGGCTCGAAATCGAACGGGCGATAGTAGCGAACATGCGATGCTCTTAGCCGCTCTGGTTCGCGCTAGCAAAGTTCCTTCGCGAGTCGCAATCGGCTTGAAGTACAATGGTTCGAAGGATGCTCCGGCGTTGGTGTTGCATATGTGGACGGAAGTCTATTTAGTCGATCATTGGATTAGCATCGACGCTAGCCAAGAGGAAGCCAATACCAACGCGACGTATTTAAAGTTCGTCGATACGCCGATGGCCAATCAGAATCCCTACGGCGATCTATTGACCGTACTGCGGCTGATCGACGAATGTGAAGTTGCGATTTCGGAATAGCGCCATCGTCGAAGGAGGGCTGGTAACATAGTGAGCTAGCTCGTCCAATGTTGGAAGGCTTTGTAGAACAACTCCGTACCGCGTGCCAATTGATCGAGCGAGATCCATTCGTCGCAGCGATGTGCTTGTTCGATGCTGCCAGGACCGCATACGACGAGCTGCTTGATTCTTTGAAGTACGCCACCGTCGGTCGCGTAGCAAACCGTCGACGGTGCAGATTGACCCGTCAACTCGAGCATCGTTTTGATGTGTGGTGCCGAACGTTCGACGTGAAAGGGCTTGGCACCTTCGCTCCGTTTGCATTCAAGTCCCAGTTGCTTGGCCATTTCTTCCACTCGTGTAACCAACGGCTCGTGATCGACGTTTGGCATCGGTCGCAAGTACACGATGACCTCGGAAAGTGAAGGTGTGATGTTCGAAGCAAAGGGCTCGTTTCGGATAACGATGTTCCAAGAAAGCGTTGGTGGATCGAAGTCCCCGTTCTGCAATGCCGGATCACGCTCGCATTGATGATGGAGTTCCAGGAGCATTGGAAGCAAGGGAATCATCGGGTGATTGGCATTGAGTCCGTCTCGAGTGCTCGAATGAGCGCTTCGGCCTTGCGAAGTTATTCGAAGTGCCAAACCCCCTTTATGCGCATGGATCACTTGAAGATTTGTCGGCTCGCCGACGATACCCACGCTTTCGGAGGCAACTATTTCCTCGAAGAGTCTTGAATGTCGATCGACATATTTAGCCCCGATCATGCCGATCTCCTCGTCCGAGGTTACGACGAAATAGAGTGGTGCTCGCTGGTCGGCGATCGCAAATCGTTCGGCCGCGACCAATGCGCATGCCAACGAACCTTTCATGTCGCATGCACCCCGGCCATACAATCGATCGCCGTGAACGGCGGGTTGGAATGCGCCGCAAAAACCGAGATTCCAATCGTCGGCTGGAACGACATCGGTGTGCGCCAAATAGCAGACGCCGCCTCGGTTGGACCCTCGATTTGCTTCTTGACGTTTGGCAACCAAGCTAACTTTGGTTTGCTCCGCGATATCGAGATACGTAAGCCGCTCGACGTCAAAGCCTATTTTTTCTAAACGGTTCTGAACCCAGTCACTGATTTCGAGATTGCTTCGCGACGATACTGAATCGAAGGTTATTAGTTTTTTTGCGGTTTCGATCGTAGATGAAAAATTCATTGAGTTCCCAACACTTATTTATCGATCATTGCTAAGCGACACAATATTTTCTCAGCATAGCATTTTATCATTTGCTGGGTTACTGTTGAAATACCGTACATTTTGTTATCCTAAGGGCAGGCTGATTACTATTGGTTACCTTCACGGAAATTGGATGTGCAGCATGAGCTACGATATGCGCAAAGTGAGTTCGTTGATCCTGGGCGGAGGTCGAGGTACGCGTTTGTTCCCGCTGACGAAAATTCGCGCCAAGCCTGCGGTTCCCCTGGCCGGGAAATACCGTTTGATCGATATCCCGATATCGAATTGCATCAATAGTGGGATCAATCGAATTTTCGTACTGACGCAGTTCTTAAGCGTGAGTCTGCATCAGCATATCCGCCAAACCTATCGCTTCGATCATTTTAGCGGCGGCTTTGTCGAACTATTAGCCGCTCAGCAAACGATGGACGGTGGAACCGATTGGTATGAAGGGACCGCCGATGCCGTTCGCAAAAATATGATCTATCTCGACTCGAAGGATCTGGAATATATCTTGATCCTTTCGGGTGACCAACTCTATCGGATGGACTACGAGAAGATGTTGCAAACGCACATCGACACGAAGGCTGATGTGACCATTGCGGCGATCCCGGTCGATCGGGCTGCCTCGCGTAGCCTCGGTATCATGCGGTGCGACGACAACGGACGCGTTCAAGGCTTTTTGGAAAAGCCGCAAACTGATGCCGAAGTCGATATGGTTCGCACCGATCCGAAATGGATCGATGCGCGCGGCATTCCATCTCGAGGCCGTGATTGCCTCGCGAATATGGGACTTTATATTTTCAATCGAGAGTTGCTATTCGAGATCCTCACCAAAACGGACTACGAAGATTTTGGAAAAGAAGTCTTCCCGGCTGCCGTCAGAACACGCAACGTGCAAGTCTACCTTTTTGACGATTATTGGGAGGACATTGGAACGATTCGGGCGTTCTACGAAGCGAATTTATCGCTCGCAAATCCTAACCCACCGTTTGATCTCGTCTGTCCCGATGCACCCGTTTATTCTCGCGCGAGGTTCTTACCGCCATCCTTGATGGAAGGTGCCAAGATTTCGAATTCGCTGATCGCTGACGGCTGCAGGATCGGTGCCGGGGCCGTCATCGAAAATAGCGTTATCGGACTTCGCTGTGTCGTGGGCGAGGGAGTCACCATTCGAAATAGCGTAATTATGGGAGCCGACTATTTGGAAACCAATCAAGAGATCGAAAGCTTGAAAGCCAAGAACGAGATTCCTGTCGGTATTGGGACTGGTAGCTTGATCGATGGTGCTATCCTCGACAAGAACTGTCGCATCGGCCGGCATGTCAATGTCTTTAATCGATCCGGTGTGGACGAATCGGATGAGCATGCGCCATGCTACGTTCGCGACGGAATTCCCGTTCTCACCAAAGATGCAACGTTGAACGACGGTTGGAGTATGTAGATAGTAGGAAGCGCCGGCTGGGCTGACGAGAGTCTCCGAAAGTGAGCCGATGGTACTTCTCATATCGAAGCGTTACTCGGATGAGGAACCTTCTCTAGTCTCGTGGCGAACGAGTCGCAATCGGACTGGACCTTTGGCCGTTTCAATGTCGACGATTTTGTCTTGATGGATGACTTCGATTTCGCCGTCTCGAGCCATCTCGGCCGCGATTTCTCGAACGAGCGGCATCCACTGCCGCCAGTATGAACGCAACGAACGGGCGACATCCGTCGGACAAATGCTGGTGCCCGGCGCATCCATCATGAGCATTCGCAGAATCTCGTCGCGGATCTCTTTGTCGTCAGGCTCTTGGCTTTCCTGTTGCATCCAGCGAGTTCGCATTGAAGGGGACCTGTTATGTGAAGTTCAAAAGACACTTGAATTCTAATCACCAAGCCGAATATCGCCAATGGATTGGCTAGCATTCACTTTTTATTGCAATTCTTGCGTTTGCGACAAGTTCGACAATCGTCTAAATACAGTACCGTTCAACGAAGCTACTTTACGTAGTGGATCTTGTTAAAGATCCTAGAAACGCGGAGGTTTTACAACCTCCACTACCTTCGTTGAACGGTATTGCGTCTAAATAAGAGCTGCCGTTATCAATCAGAACCGAAGATGAACTTGCTTGCCAAAACTATATCGAACGTTTCCGAATCGATCGCGACCGATCGGCAGCTTGCGCTGAAGCTCGCCGGCGTCGAGCGATCCTTTGGTCGAATCCAAGCCTTGCGAGATGTGTCTTTGCAAGTAGACGCCGGTGAACGCTTGGCGTTGCTCGGTCCCAACGGAGCCGGCAAGACGACGCTCATACGAGTTATCTGCGGGCGACTTCGAATTGAGAAAGGACGAATTGAAATCTTCGGCGAATCGATCGATCGCCCGAATGTGCTCGATCAATTGGGGGTCGTTCCGCAGGAACTGGCGATTTACGGCGATCTTTCGCTGAGCGAAAATCTCAATGCCTTTGGTCGCATGCATGGCTTGTCCGGGCGACGATTGCGAGAGCGTATGGCATGGGCCATCGAATGGATTGGTTTGCAAGATCGTCGATATCAGATGACCAAGACTTTTTCTGGAGGCATGAAGCGACGAGTCAACATTGCTTGTGGCGTTTTGCATTCGCCCAAGATTCTGCTGCTCGATGAACCGACGGTGGGTGTTGATCCGCAAAGTCGGCAGCGCATTTTCGAAATGCTCGACGAATTGAACCAAGCGGGGACGACGACGATTCTCACAACGCATCATCTCGACGAAGCCCAGTCTCAATGCGACAGGATCGTTATCGTCGATCATGGCCAAGTCATCGCTGACGGGACGCTGGACGATCTCATCGAACAAACCACAGGAACACAACGCATCGTCTATCTAAGAATCGACGGTGCTATGACGACCAGTATCCCAAATCTTGAATGGGATGAAACACAGGGTTGCTTTGCAGCGCCTATGAATGAGCCCGTCATCGAACTACCCCATCTGCTGCAACGGATTCGGAATTGCGGTGGTAACGTCGTTGATTTGGAGATGCATCAACCCAACTTGCATGACGTCTTTCTTCATTTAACAGGGCGTGAACTCCGAGAATGATACGGACCATAATTCAGATAAGCCTCTTGCGACTCTGGAATAATAAAGCCGAATGGGTACTCACGTTTATCGTCCCCATTTTGTTCTTTTGCATTTTCGCCTGGATTTTCGGTGCTCGCGGTAGCGGTGCAACGCCTCAGTTGAAGATCGCGGTTTGCGACGAAGTAAATTCGCCGACCGCTCAGACTACGATTCAAATCTTAGAACAGACCAAGTCGTTGCGATTTCATGAGCCGATCGAACAATCAATTCGCGCCACCGCCAAGCATCGAATGACGCGTTCGACGGCCGAGGCTCTCGTCCGACGTGGAATGGTCTCAGCGGCCATTGTGATCGCTTCTAAATCTCAAAGCGATACTTCCTTTACTTCCGCTCCACAAAACGCTCCGCTTCAAATCGATGTCATCGTCGATTCCTTCGATCAAGTCGCCGGACAAGTTATTCTGGCGCTCGTTCAGAAGTCAGTTGTCGCGGCCCAACTCCAGCAAGATGCGAATCGATTGCGGGTCGTTCAAGGCGGCTACATGAAAATGTCGAAAAGTGAGCCGACGGCGCTAGCCGCGGGTTCTTGGGGCAGCGTTAGTCCGACGCAAACGCCCGAGGCTAGCGCCTACGGCTCAGTGGAGACTGCTTCGAGTTTTCGCATAGTAGAACCGGCGGCTTGCGCCGTGCCGCTCACAGTTGCATCAGGCCCGCCCGCTAGTTTAGATGGAAAAAGTTTTGCGATGCCGACGGTCGCACTGGTCGACGTTCTCGGTGCCAAGAAGACTAATCCGGTAATCGCCATGTACGCGGCAGGCATCGCAGTCATGTTCTTGCTATTCAGCGCGACGACGGCCAGCGGGTCGCTGTTAGAAGAGCGAGAGAACGCGACGTTAGAGCGTCTGCTGTGCAGCCAAATGACAATGGACCATTTGCTGATGGGGAAGTGGTGCTATTTGGTTTTGCTTGGCGTTCTACAAACAACGATCATGTTCTCGACGGGTGCGATTTTCTTCGGACTAAACCTGCTCGATCATCTGGACGGGTTCTTCGTCATGACGATCGTAACCGCCAGTGCGGCGGCTAGCTTTGCCTTGATGCTGGCAGCGATTTGCCGAACTCGAGCGCAGTTAGGATGGCTTTCGACGGTGGTCATTTTGTCGATGAGCGCATTGGGCGGAAGTATGGTCCCAAGGTATCTGATGAGCGAGAGTATTCAGCGAGTTGGCCAATTTACGTTTAATGCTTGGGCTTTGGATGGCTACAACAAAGTCTTCTGGCGAGAATTGCCTTTAAAAGAGTTGCAGAATGAGCTGGCGGTCTTGGTCGCAATGGCTTTCGTCTTTATGGTGACCGCGAGAATGTTCGCGATCCGCTGGGACCGAACGTAGCTGCATAAAGCCCTACAGCCCGATCGTAAAGGCTCTTCGGCTGCGACCAGATCACCGCTTCGGCGGTTCCGCCTATAGCCAACGTTGATTGCGAAACGCCATCGACTGCCAACGAGATCGAAAGATAGGCTTCGGTGGGTGTGGCTGTCGATTTTGACGGTAACTCGTCAGTGCCGCGCAACGATTGCGAATTGCCCTTCGTTGATGTCATCACGGACAGATCTGCAATGTGGGCCGAGTAGAAGCGATCAGGCATCTGGTCAATTCGTACTCGTGCCGGCATTCCTAGTTTGAGATGGTCCAGTTGCGAAACGGGTATGACGGCGGCGATTTCAATGCGATCAGACGACGCGACGTAGCCGATCGGCGTACCGGCCGGAAGCCATTGCCCGCGACTTTCAACGTCGTCGATTGTAAATCGCTGGCGAATCGGAGTGTCGTTTTCAATCGACATCAGCCGAGGCAGTTCGACTGGGATAAAAGTACCTTGATCGGGTTTCGCAATCGATAGGGAATTTAATTCTTGCGTCGCTTGTGACACTTGCTTTTCGGCAATCGAGGCAAGTGTCTGCAAAGTCGGCAGTTGGTCGATCTTCGATGGCTGCTGGTACGACGCTTGACGGATCGAAAATATCTGGCGTTCGAGTTGATGCTGGCGCTGACGGTACAATTGGGCTCGGTCCACCAACCACGGATTTTCAAGCATCAGGATCTTGGCGGAGCGATCGCATTCTAAAGAAACGGAGAGGTTAGCTGCCTCGACCGGAATGCGACCGGCAGCTTGTGTGTAAACAAACGTTCGATCCTCGAGTTGGACCGTGCCCTGACAAGCGATTCGATGTGGCAACGGAATCCACATGACATTGGAAACAAGGCCCATGATCGCTAACCATATTATCGCAACTCGAAGCCGACTTCGTCGCGATTGTTGCGGTGCCGAAAAGGATCGAACCATTATTTGACCTAACGGAATGAGTAGGAATGAAGCGAGTACTAACGCCGCGAATCCCCAGCCGAGCATCGGTACTTCCCAGCGCACCGTGATCGCATGAACGGCCCATACAATTGCCATCATCAAGGTTGCTCGATAAAGCCATGCGGCGATGGCGTAGCCGATGAAGGACCATCGAGATAAAGATGGCCAACGGTCAGACGAATTTGGCTTCCCAGCCAGACACCAAGCGCGAACAAACCCATGAAGACTGCGTTCAGCTTCTTCACGGAGGTTGGCGACTTCGAGATAATCGCTCAGTAGATAATAACCGTCGTAGCGCATCAGAGGATTCGCATTGATGAGCAACGTCGTCATCGAACAAACAACCAAGACTTGTCCAGCGAAGGTTTCGATCATGCCTGGCTGGGAGCAACACCAGATGACGCCAGCTACGGCCGAAATGACCCATTCAACATACACACCGGCTGCCGCCACAGCCATCCGCTCATGGTTCGATTTCAATCGCCATGAATCGGTGACATCGACATACGGACAGGCGATTCCAAGCATAAAAAAAACGCCAAAGTCACGACATCGCGCACCCATTCGATAACAGACAATCGCATGGCCTAATTCATGTAGAACGCGAGTCGACAGCATGAGCAAGATATAGCTAGCAGCTTTGCTTCCTATCGATGAAATGTTGGGCCACACTATCGATTCCAAGGAGAGCAACTTATTGCCAACAAACACGAAGCTTATCAGCGCAAAAGCCATCCAAAAGCGGACGGCGGTCTTGCTAAAGAGCCAGTCGGTGCGGATCGCCAAGGAGGGAACGAATCGACTGGCATCTCCGAGGCGTGACTTGCCCTGCACGAGAAGAAACGGGGACCGCTGGATCGATCGAACCCATTGGCCAACGATAGAACGCGATGAACTGCTGTTTGTAGACCAAGCGGCAGTGTTGGAAGGGGCGGTGCTGGTCGAACTATTCCCATGAGATGCGATCGGTATCAGAAGCTGCTTCTGTATTGCGGTTTGAACAATATGCCAGATCGAATGGACTGAAACATTCAAGGACGTTTTGCTCGACGACAGAAGGCTTTTTAGATCCTGAAGACTTTTTTTTCCATCGAGTGATGCAAGCAACCGTCGCTCTTCGTCGCCGCAACGAAAATACTGTGACCGGAGTGTATCAAAAGCGACCCACCTTTCGCTCTGACGTCCTCGAATCAAAGTCCATTCGATCTCGGATCGAAGACGATAGGGCAGGGGAGCGTCGAGGTTCATTTATCGTCGCTCAACATTTCGACGGAGAAGCGAGGCAGCGTGAGGACCAGAGGGTGGTTGTATCTTCAAATGAGCCGTCATTCCCGGCAACAATAACCAATGACCGTTGACTCGTTGATTTTGAATCGTCGCATGAACTCGGACCTCGCCAGTTGAACTGACAGACGGGTCGTAATGGGTTACGCGTCCAGAGAAATGGACCGCATCCATTCCAGCGCGACGAGCGGTGACAATCACCGGAGCACTAACAAGGCTTGCCATATCGACGTCCTGGATCGGGATATAAACATCGACACGCAGTTCGTCCAATCGAATCAATCGCACCACGGGCTGACCCATCGGTACCCATTCGCCTTCATGTCGAAACACGTCCGCAATCGACCCTGAAAAAGGAGCGATAAACTTCAGTCGATTGAGTCGTTCACTAGCGGCGACGACTGACGCTTGAGCCAATCGAGCTTTAAGTTTTAACTGTTCGATTGTTTGGATTGCATGCTGGACTTTAAGTTCAGCCTGCGTTACTGAAAGTCCTTTCGATCGCATTTCAGCATCCGTGGCTGATCCTCTCGAATTGATTTGTTCGTAGGACTCGAAGGCGATAGAAGCTTCTTCGACCAGGAGTTTCGCAAATTTTAAATCGCCATCGTCCGCCGCCATCGCCAGCGCGACTTGAGCTTGTTTGGCCGCCAATGATTCTTCAAGCATCGCAGCCGTTCGATCGAGGTGACCGAGAAGTTGCCCCACTTCTATGTCTTGATTAACCCGCACATCGAGCTTCGCGATGATTCCATTTTCTTGAGCAGGAATATCCAGACTATCGATGACAAACACCGGACAAGCATCGAATTCCAGCCAGCTTTTTCTATTGGTTTCCTGTGAGCCGCCGGCGCTAGCCGCAGGCTCTTGAAATTGTCCCAACGCGACTTCCGATAGCGCGATCAAAAGAGGAAGCGTCACGAAGAGCCTTAAATCCATAATCGCACCTTGGCCCAGAAAGAGACAATCGCGTTACCGAAAACGGACCAGACGAGAGGTCCGCGACCGATATCGACCGTGACTCGTGCTGCGCTACCGGTATTGCGTTGCGGCAGTTCGTCGACGGGCACAGCAAACTGAACACAAAGCGCTGACGAATTGCCATCGTCCTGATTGGTTAAAATGGTTTCGGTCGACAAACTAGGTTGGTAGACGGCAGGAATAACTCGGTTCGGATGACTCGATAGGGAACAATTCGCGAGCGTCGAACCGTTGCGAACGGATTCGAGGAACCGTCCGACGTCTTGTTGACGGATACGAGCGTCGACGACCCACGGGCCGTTTGGTTGCTGAACCAAGAGAAGCATCTGTCCGACACGGACTGGCCGGTCTTGCAGTAGTTCTTTGATGTTCCACGTCGCAACTACGCCATCTTCGGCTGAACGAATGGTGAGCAACTGCATCTGTCGCTGTAGTTCATCTACCCGATGCTGCTCGTCGCTTGCAAGTGCCTGCAACGTCTCCTGCTCGCCCTCTAATTCATAGCGAGTGTCGATGGAAAGTCGATCACCGCGGAGCAGTCTCGATTTAATATCGCGGCGTCGTTCTTTCGATTTGAGTTGCTGAGTGATCGCGTCATCGAGCAAGTTGCTCAATTGCCGATCTTCTAACTCCAGCAAAACCTGACCGGCCACGACTGCTTGACCGTATTCAACGTGGACCTTTGTGATCCGTCCATCCAATGGAGCATAGTGCCGGTATTGCAAGCGCGGATGAATTGTTGCCGGAGCGACAATCCGCAGCGGTACGGAAATGATCGAGATTCCAACGACCAGCATTGCAGCGATAGCGAAGCGAATCCAAACCGACGAAAGCATCTGCTTCGCCCAAACGCCAAGTCCATTCGACGGAGTGACATCGCGGTCCAGGGCCATTTTTAACTGGGGCGGTCGAATCGCAGCCAAACCGATTCGTCCTAGGACAAGGGCGCGATTGGCGACCTGTTCCAAATAGGCGTTGTCCGGTTTCTTCGTCGGCCAAGACCAATGCAAAATGCAGCCGAAGCCATTCGGATTCGTTGACGTACCGCCGATCATCGGTAACCAACCAACGGCGGAAGCCGAGAACATTGAAAAGAATCGATCTAACGGGAGCGAATTTTCATGGATCGATCGATCAGATGTTGATGGCTGAGTCCGACGATCGGTAGCGTAAACGAGCCAAGCTTGGTTTCTCGAGCATCGTTGAGCGAACCATTTTCCGAGTTCGGAAAAACATTGGCTAGCTTCGCTACGTTTGTCGAAATCGCGAACCCCAGAGGCGACCAATAGCTGCCATTTTTTGTTCGCTGATATTCGTTGTATCAAGATGACTTGATCGGCGCCGGTGAACTCGCGAAGCTGAAGGAGAAGCGTCACAAGTTTGGCCTTCGAATCGCCAGGATTCGCAAGATCGCCGAGCAACTGTTGAGTCGCAACGAAGAGCCGCTTTTCACTTTCGAAGTGTCTGAGATGAAACGTCTTCAAAAAATCAGCCGTTAGATCGGCAATCTGAGCAACGAATCGCAAGTAACCTCGTTGAGTTGCGACTCCGCCGCTTGGCGATTGTACGACTTGCAACCAAAGTCGACCAAAGCCCACGTCGACTGGAATCGGTGAATAGATCAAACACTGTTGTAGCGGATTCGTTGGTCGATCCGAGCTTGCCGCGAGATTGCCCGGTGGAACGAGAATCGGTTGTCGCTCGCGCGCCACGCAATCCAATAGAGCAAGATGCTCTGGCGTTGGGACACTTTCATTTTTTAGTGCGGTCTGACCTAAATTTGCATCGTTATCTCGCGATGCAGAGAAATCGAGCTCATGTTCGACGATCGATGAGATTCGATCCAAAGCCTCGTCAGACCTGGCGCGGATATCGGCGGAAAGTTCGTCAGCGGTCGTCACGAGTGAATCAGGTAAGGTACAAGCCTGTACGAGCTTCCATGAACCATCGTCGAATTGCTGCCAGACTCCGGCCCCGCTACCGGCCATCGCCGTGACCAATCGAGACAACATGGCGGAGTAGAACGCCTTCGGGGCTTCGCAAGTTCTGGCGAGCTCAGCGATTTCAGCGACGAGCGAGCTGATCTGGACTTTGGTTTGCGCGATTGCGGCCGCATCCAGTTCCAGAATCTTCGGCGCAGATTTTGGACCGTCTGTTAATTGCGCAGTTGCTTGATCCAGTCGCATTTTAAACCATGTTTGAAAGCGGCAGTTGTTTGGCTGAAAGCAAGGGTTCTCTATTCAGGGCTGAATTGTTCGGAAGCCGATTCCGGGGTGACGTATGTCGCGCCTTCTTGGCCGACCATTTCCGGAGAGAATGAACCCTGGCTGATTGGGCCTGGCTGAACGGAGACCGTTGTGCCCGGATCACGAGGTGTATAATCGCGGCCTCGTTGATAGGCACTGGAGTATGCACCGTCGGTATAACCAGCTTCGGCTAATTGAACTTGGTTATAGTTCAGCAGCGAACCTTTTTCGCGATGGAAATCTCGAAGAGCCAACATATAGTCGGTAAGCGCACGATGATAACTGCTTGTGCTCGTGGCGAGCGATTGTTGGGCGAGCAAGAGAAAATTGATATTGATCAAACCGCGTTCGTATCGATTGCGAAGGACTTCGACTTGCTGTTGGTCGGCTTCGACGCGGTTGTAGTTCGTCTGTACCTGTGCGTAACTTCTCGCGATCTGTCGCTGCGAGTTGCTAAGATCGTGTGAAATCCGCAGTTCCATCTCTTTAAGAACACTGCATTCGCGAACGAGACTTAACTGAGCATTCCGCATCGCAGAAGATGCTTGTCGCAATCCGACGTTATAATTCCATTCCAGTCCGGCTTGCCATTCCTGAAAATTGCCTTCGGTAATATTTTGGGCTAAACTCGAGAATTGGTTATTCGGATCGCGAGCATCGATGAGATGATCGCCAAGCCCACGCCATCGATAGAGGGTAACGGCATCTAATCGAGCGCGTCGGTTTAATCGCGAAGCCAACAATTCTAGCTCGCGACGTTTGATCGTCCATTTTTGCTTGCGGATCTCGACGCGTTGCGAAGTCGCATCGGCGACGGCTCGATACCAATCGACTTGAATTTCAGCTTGCAGCGGTTGATCGGTTGGCTTAATCAATCGACCATCGTTGGCGGTAACGCCCATGAGATATCGCAAACGTTGCTCAGTGGCGAACAACCCATTGGTGCTTGCTAAAGCATCGTTGACTAGCGATTCGAAGAGATAGTATTGCGATCGAGCTTGAGCTTCGGCATCGGCTTCGCCACCGCGGGCTCCGACTTTCTGCAATTCATGGATGCGTTGCCAAGTTTGCAGCGAGTTTTCTCGGCCGGTAACTTGAGCATCTAACGTGCGATAGGCAAAATAGAGTTCCCAGTATGCAGTCTCGACGTCGTCGACTAGCGTTACAACACCGCGCTCGAAATCGGCTAAAGAAATGTCCAAGTTGATACGCGCAATTAAGACCCCGTTGTACTGTCCGACCGGACTGTTGGGGCCCGCGATGCGGTTGTAGGTGGTTCCGTAACCCTGCATCAATGGCTGACGCATGCCCGCTTCAAGGAAGCCTACAAAACTGCTGTTAAATTGTAGACCTGGATTATTGTTGCGGTCGTAAACAACGTTCGAATTTAAAGTAAATTTCGTGCCGGTTGCCGTTGTTTTAGTGATCGAATTGATATAGTTTCCTGTGGTTTGCTCCAGAGATGCCGGAAAAATGAAACTCAGCGACGGCAATCGGTTCTGAGGGCGATTATTCTTTTGCCAGAAGAGTTCGGTCGAGACCTGCGCGTCGAAAGCGGACAAGGCTGCTTCGACGCCATTGATCGGATTCGACTCGGCCAGTCCAGGATCGAGAGTCGTCGAAGTGCCGAGCTGGGTTTGTACGATCGAGCCGCCAATCGAGCGAAGGACATCGCTGCTGTGAAGGGCCGTGTTAACAGCTTCTTGAAGCGAAAGATCCCAAGCTGGGACTTCGCTCGGGTTCTTGATCGAGAACGGGATCGGAATCGCCGTCGATTCCGGTGCGTTGCACGAGGCAACATCGGGGTACTCGATCTGATGGGCAAAATTCTGATAGTAGGCGATATCCTTGGTGTCCCGCCAAGCTGAGAATCGGTCGATGGGAGCTCGACAGCCCGTGCCTAACATCAACGCTGTCAATGAATAGGAAGTGCATTTTCGAAGGATCGAAGATGTTTGAAAAACGCTTTTTTGCAGAAGCATCGCATCGTCCGTGGTAGGGGAATGCTATCTATCGTCCAGGCTATGCGCGCTGAGACTAAACCAATTATTCGCTACCGGTGGTATCGGAGGATCGATCGGCATGACTAGAAGAATCAGACCTTTGCTGACGCGACAAATTCAACTTGCGGGTCGGACATTGGGAATGTTCGTTAGAGTTTGCCAATCCGATGTACGCTTTTTCTCACACTCAACTAGAATGGACTCTCGCTCGTAGTTCCGCCTTTAGGCGGCAAACCAGCGTACCAAGTTTGCATTCCCGCTTCATGCGGCAAACTACTAACCTAACCACCGGCAACTTAAACCTTTTTGCTTCATCGAGTCCGATCAATGAGCCAACGCGCCAACTTTCAACAAAGCTATCTAAACCGTTATCTCTTATTAGCCGGAGTCTTACTGCCGATCGCGCTTTGGTTTGCCTACGATGGTTTCATCGGTTACCCGAAAGAGCTTGAACGCGCTCGAAAATACGACCCGTTGCGAGAACTCGAACCCAAAGACAAAAAGGTTCAGTGGCAAGCAATCGCCAAAGAGAACGGCTGGAGCATGAAAGAGCCTAAGAAGAAAGGTGACGAAATCGCCGACTCGATTACCGGACAATACGTTTGGGGAAGTCTTTTTCTTCTGGCTGGTGGAATTGCATTGATTTACTATGTTCGATCGCGAGGTTCGTGGGTGGAGTTAACGGCAACAGGTTTGAAGACCAGTTGGGGGCAAAAAATGGATTTCACCGACGTGACGCAACTCGATAAAAAGAAATGGGAAACCAAAGGTATCGCCAAGGCCACTTACCGTGAAAACACACTGAATCGAATCTTCGTTTTTGATGACTTCAAATTCGATCGAGAACCGCTTGGGAAAATACTTCGGCAACTGGAAAGCAAAATATTACGATCGCAGATCGTCGGCGGCCCGCCAGAACCACCGAAAAACGAGGTCGAAGTCGAAAAGGACGTAAAGGACAAAAGCGACGAAAGTGAATTAAGCACGAGCAAGCCATCGTCAATCGATTCGAGCGAAGTCACGTAAACGGGCTTATTGGTGTCGTGAGCCGTGCCGCTCACACTAGGATTTACCCACCCAGTTTGCCAACCGCTAATTCCATGTCGCGCACGAGTGAGTCTTGCAAATAGCGCTGGAGCATCTGCCGGGTTAGATTGAACATCTGGTCAATACGTTTTTGCGAAACCGACGGAATTTTTTCGCGGTCGCTTGCGAGAATCCTCCCCTGAATCATGTCGAGCTGTTTCGACATTGACTCATACGTCTTTTCTTCTTGCAGTTCTTTTAAGAGACTGCCGGCTTCAGCCTTCTTGTTTTCTTGAACGCGCTGCTTGATTCGAGTCGCTAAGATTTGTCGCCGTGCGACGATATCGAGGATCTCGCTTTGCACTCCTTTGATGAAGGCTTCCGATTCCAGACGTCGACGATCGTCGGGCAGTGCGGCGATTTCCACTTCCGAAAGACCGGTTACGACAGGCAAACGAGCAAGTAGCGTGTTGCCATGTTTGACATAATAAAGATAGAGCGGAGCACGCAACTGGACGGTGGCTTTTTCAGGCTTTTTATTCGGGTCGACTTTTTTCGGTTCTTCACCACCTTCAGCATCGCGTGGAACCGGCACGTCATAAGTAGCCACAGGCGACTTCGTTTCGCCGAGCGTGGCAATTCCACGCCAGTCCGAGCGAGATTCAAAAGTAAGATCCTCGGTACCAGGAGTCCGTCGATAGACCTCTGCACCGGGAATACGAATTTTTGGATCGATGACAACACCCATTTGAAGGTCCGTCGAATCCGTAACCGGTCGAACGCGAAGGCATATCTTGCGTGTTCGCTTGTTCTTGCGACCAGCCAATGGACTGCGAATGCCGGTGAAAATCGAGCCATGTGCGTTCACCGAATCGCCGCTGGTCATTGCGACATAGGTCCACGGAATATTCTGTAGCAACGTCGGGACACCGTTTCGATCATCTCGTCGAACGTACGGCTGAAGTACGTCGCCAATCATAAGCTTTGCCGGATGCTCCTCTTCCATAACCAACCCACCCGCTCGAATGCGCAATTGAGCCGTTTTAAGATCTGCATCTTCGATACGGGCTAGCGGTGCAAAGGCGTTTTGCGAGGCGTAAGCAATGGCTCTGGGAACAGCTTCCCAAAGCGGCACGGTGGCAGTAACCAATGGGCCCACGACTCGCACGACGCAATCGATCTCTCGTATCTGAATCTGAAATTGTTCATCGGTGGTCGCTGTGATCGAGACCGCGAATATCTTGTCATGCGTTTTTAAGAGCGAATCCAATTGCCAAGGAAATCGCGTCGGGATAAACCGAACGCTACGGCCCATCGTTTCCAATTCCGATCGACGAATTAAGGCCGTTAAAATATCGCCCGTTTTGAGCTTCGCAAGAAAGTCTGCCGTCGAGCCTTCGGCGCCGACGAGTTTGTCAGACATGCGTTTCCAAATCGATTCGTCCTCGAACGCAACAATCTCGCGTTTCACTTCGTTCAAGTTCGAAGAAGCCAAGTAAATGGCCTCCGATTTTTCGACGATGGTTTCAAGCGTTCTGATTTCCTTCGAATCGGGATGATTTCTTCCGACGACCAGTACAAATTCGCTATCGAGAATGTGCTGGATCGTAAACTGGTCAAGCTCGCGGAGGATCGACGAAAAGAGACTTCGCGGCGTCGCTTGTGCATCGATATCCGCCGTCGGACCGTAGACGATTTCCATCTGCGGGCGCAAACGCTCGAGTAATTTTTCATGAACGGAAGCAGGGCAGGGGAGGGCAGGGTCGATGCTAAGCCACAATCGCATGCGATAGGGACTGAATTCCCATGGCAATTCCTGAGCCGACGTCGTGGAAACTGCAAGGCATGGCAACAAGGTTCCCAATACGACCGGCACAACCATTCGAAAGATGCGATCAAGGAGTAACATTTAACCGCCATTTCTGGATGTCTTGATACAAGGTGACCGGGCGCTTCGGAACATTCTTGAGAATTGTACTTCGATACGCAAACGACTCGCTGACTTGCCACAGCGGTAGCACAGGAAGATGTGCGCTGACGAGGGTATGCAGATCCTGACAAAACAGACGGACCTCGCGCCAATTCCGCGCCGTCCTCAAGTTGCTCAAGACCTGCACGATGAAAATGCTGTCACTCTCCGCGATACCACCCTTGCCGAATAGCCGTTCGGCGTCGGTGGCTGGTTCCCAAAGGGCAGCCGAGACATAAAGTAGATCGATTGGCTTTTCCGGGTCGTTCCGTTGGTCAGACTTCAGTACGACCAACTCTGCAGGAATTCCGATCAATGCCCACTGTTGAATAAACGCTTGGCCGGCGACTTTGGCCGATTCGTAATCGGGAATACCGAGTCGAATCGGTGACAATTCCGGCGGCGGCTCCTTCGCTTTGGTTGCCATCGTCGTTAGCTTTTGTTTGGTGAGAAGCAACAGCAACTTAGCGAGGCGAGGGTCATAAGGAATCGGCAATACGTCTTTGTTATAGGCATAAGAGAGCGGGTCGTTTTCATCTTGGCCAAACGGAAACGGTCCGCTGATTAATCGGCTATCGAGCGATCTTGCACCGCCAAGAATTTCGCCATCGAGAATCGCTTGTCGATTAACGGCATACAGGAGAGCTCGACGAAAGTCACGATCGGCAACGAATGGGTTGTCGCCCACCGGTACTAGCATATGCACCATCGGCAACGCATAGGACTCGACTCGAATGGTTTTTTCTCGAGCTAGGAGCGCGGCGTCGGCCGGAAACAATCGATCGATCATCTCGATGTTTCCTTTCACAAGATCAGCGATCGCTTTCTTCGGGTCGCTATAGACCGCTTCGACGACTTCGAGCGGTTGTCCTTCGGCGACCTTGGCAGTTCGAGACCACCGGTACGAGATTCGTCCTTCACCGCGGTCCTCTCCGCGATGATAGAAGCCCGACGCCTCGGAAGATTCCTGTCCCAATTCGTCTAGCGGCCATTGCAAAAACGCGTGAGGCAATACATGTGGGCGATTGAGTTTAATGGTTAACTGAGCCGGACCGCTAACACTTACCTCTTTCATAATCGCGGCCCAGGACGGACGGTATTCGTCACTTGTAACGACCGTTCTGCGAAGCAACCACTGGGAGATATCATAGGCGTTAGGAACGCCAGGATTCGTCGCGTCCTGTATGCGAAGCTCCAGTTCGGTTCGATCATCGCTATGAATGAAATTGCCAAGGCTCATTTGATACGTCCCGCCTTCAGGACCCGTGTTGCGAAAGGCGAATAGCGATTGTGAAGTGAGATTGCCGCCCCGACGAACAGGCCAGTCAGCAATCTCGGTCGCGTCTAAGCGATTCGATGTCTGGAAAACGCCGACCCGTACCATCGGATAAACCAACAAGAGTTCCTGGAGAAGCGATTGGCCTCCCCGGATTTCGGGCGCGATCTCGAGCATTCGAGTCGCCGCGACGCGTGCGTCCGGAAAATTTCCAGCGTCTCGCAACTCGAAGGCTTTGCTGCGAAACGTTTCGGCGTAGTCGATAAATTTCTGCTTCCAAATAGCGACCGCCGGAATCGGCGAATGCTTATAGTCTCGCTCGAGTCGCTGGACCATCAAACGGGCCGTCGCCAGTTCGCCGTCGTCGAAGTATTTTTCGATCATCTGACTCGCCAGTTCCGATATCTTCGCCGTCATTTGCGGTACTCGCCTGCTGTTAGGATAGACGCGAAGGAATTCTTCGAGGACAGCCAAGGCATGGGCATACTCGACCGAACCAATCATTTCACCGGCGCTGACCAACAAAAACTTTTCGCGCATCTGGTCGAGGCCAGCCGTCTGCGGATAATTCACCATCAACACGTTGAGATGTTCGAAGGCTGGTGCAAATTGTCGAGCGTCGAGCAAGGCTTTGGCTTCCGAGAGAATCAGACTCTCGTACGTCTCGAGTTTGGCGATATCCCGCCAGTAAATTCGATAGAGACGATCGGGATAGGTCAGGAGCTTGACTTCCAATTCCACTGCCGGCTCGGGATTACTAGGCTGGATGCCGTTAGGGAAATCGATCGGGAAGATGCGAACTTCTTGGCCATTCCACTCGTCAGTCAGCGTAATCAAGTCAAATGGTTCGTCGTCCAATATCGAAGTTTCGAACCGTCCTGGCGAAGCTTTGGATTCATCGACGGCAACAGCCTTCGAACTGAATACGGTGGCCAGCAATAGCCCAAACACCAAGACGCACGAATACAAAAATCGTGGACGGGCTATTCGTGATTTAAGACGACGGTACTTCATAAAGCGTCCGCCTCGGTCGACGAAGTAAAAGTCGCACTTGCGGGGACAGCGATCAAGACCCCTTCGCTACCTGGGAAGAGCAATCCATTGCCGTAGACGAAAGGCGCTCCCGCAAGTGGCTCGCCAATTCTGACTTTGGCACGTAGCTCACCTGACTCCGCAATAAATCGAAACATCGTTCCATTGCTTGAATTGATCAGGATGTCGTCGCCTTGTATAACGGCTGGCCCAACGAGTCCTATTTTGGCCAAGGGCGTTTTCCAAAGCGGTTTCCCCGACTTGCTATGAGCCACCAATCCAAACGTTTCGGAATAGACTAAAAACTGTTCACCGACTGCGTACGGTCCCCAGGTGACTCGACCATCGATATCCGACGATTCAATCTTTTCTAAATCGGAACCGTTGTAGAACTCTAATACGTCTTGAGCACTTCCGTGAGCTGCCGCGCAAACAACGTCACCGATTGCAGCAAGACGTCGAATTAACGTTAGCGATGTATTGACTTGCGAAAGTTCTTTGAGTTGTTTACCAGCTCCGAGTCGATAGAGGATTTTCTGATTGGTAGCCGCGACAATAGTTTGCTGATCGGATAACAAAACGGGCGCGATCCATTGTGTGTTCACACCTACTTCCAGTGTCGGTTGAAACGGAGCACCTACGGCCTTCCCATTGATTGGATCGATCAAGGCTAGTTGAGCATTGTCCAAGGGAATAACCAAGGCCGAACCGACCGACAGTGCTTCGGTCGATGGAAAACCTCTTGAAATCTGCAGTTGATTGACCTGTAAATTGCTTCCGGCAGGCGCGTTAGGATTGAGCAACGCAACATGATTGCCTTGCAACGTATTTAATAAAGCGACGTTACCGTTTGGCAGCAACGTTGGATTCGAGAATTGCATCGCTCGTTGATTGCGGCCAGGGTTCTCGGTCGCATTGAGCGGTTTTCCCGAAGTAAATGCCGACGCATCGATCGAGTAAAATGCGGCTTGAGAATTAACCGCTGCCAAACCGCCGGCGGCGACGTTCTCGATAGCAACAATCGGCACTCCAAGATCAACTTCCCAAGCTGGTTCGCCAGTCGTTCCTAGCGTTGCCGAAACACGAACGCCTTGCGTTCCGCGAACCAATCGAGCATGAACGACATAGTCCTCCATCTTAAATGGCGGCGAAACAAATTGATCTTCATCCTCGCGGATCCAGTCGTTAACGAGCTTCTGTTTGCTGACTTGAATCTGAAAACGAGCGAATCGATTCGAGGCAATCCAAAGTTCATTTCCAGCCACGAGCGGCCAAGCCAATCTTGGCCGCAAATCGCTGGCGACAAGATTCGCGACCTTATTCAATTTGTCGCCCGTACTGGCAGGTTCGACGTCAAAGGCGATCGTTTCGCCCAGATCTGTCATCACGACCAGTCGACGGCCGTCGAGACTTGGTGGGACAACGACATGCCCTTTTAACGGCGGAATGGTTGCTTGCGCAATTTCTAACTTTGCACCTTTCTCGTCGCTAGCTTTCAAAATCTTGATTTCACAAGCGCCAGCACTGACATTTTGGAAGAGGATCAACTGACCCAGGGCATAGACTGGCGGCACGGCAATCGTTCCCTCGGCATGTCCTAAATAGTAAACTTCGCTACACGAGCCATCGCTTCGAGAAAGGACGTATAGATTCGAGTGATCGCCGATCGCAAATCGCGATGTTTTACTCGATCCACCACCCAAACCCACGTCGAGTTTTTGCGGTAACTGCTTGCTCCATTTGGCTTGCCCCGTCGACGCATCTAGCGCAAAGGTTCTTCCGTCAGCCGTCGTGACATAAATCGTTTCGCCTTCAATCGATGGCGAAAGAACAGGATTCCCGAAGTCGATTTCCCAAAGGGTCGTACCATCTTGCGACGACAATCGCGACAACCGATTTTGACTAGGGTTCACCACCAAGCAATCGGTTTCGGGGGCACTCGAAAGCCGAATCGGTTCGGAAGCATTGTCCATCCCGACGAGCTTTCGCCAGAGCACCTCGCCATCCGAGCCTCGGATGGCATAGATAGAGCCTTTTGCTTTGACAAACAGGGTTTGCTCTTGCGTTAGGTTGACTTCTGAACCGTTGCGTTTGTACAGCAAAACACTCCGACCGAGCGGTTCGTTCGCTTGGGTATCCGCAACGGTCGGTTTTCGATCCGTCGACTTGACGGCTTGTTGTTGGAGCGAAGTGGCTTGTTGAAGCAGTGACAATAGCTGCGTTTCAATGGCTAACTGCGGATATTTCCGAACGACCGTTCGACGAGCTTGATAAGCGGCGTCGACATCACCTTTTTCGAGACTGATTTTCATCGTTTCAACTGCCTCAACCAGATCGTTTGCCCGTTGAACGTCGCGCACGATTCGTTCTCGATCTTCCTCGATCGATTTAATTCGACTTTCGTTCGTGACGCGAGAAGTGTTAGAGATGTATTGTGGATTTTGCATCAGCGCAAAATGTTCGTCGAGCTTATCGATTAACTCTTTTCGTTCAGCAGTAGTCTTCACGCTATCGGCGCGTTGAACCAGTTTAGATGCGACGCTGACCAACGCCGAAGCAAGGTCGCTTCGAATACCGGTATCCTCCATGCTCGGCTCATTGACAATCGTTGGAAGAACCAGGATTGCTTTATCGACGGCTACCACGGGATCGCCAAGCTGCTCGCTGGCCTGGCGAATGGTAGCGATGGCGGCAAAGGCCTTGGCGGCGCTCGCCTTTTCTTCTTTCGGAAATTTTTTGGCAAAATTGGTGAAGCGTTCGACTGCGACTTGATAGTCACGGCTCTCGTAGGCCTCCTGAGCTTGCTCATAAAACTGTGCCGAGTTGCCTGATACTACCCAAAACACCAACCAAGCCAACATGGCCATGAGAACTGACAAAACAAAGCCGACTCCCCAGATTCGGAACGAATCCCACGAATTCCCCGTCGGTCCGGCGATCTTTACAGGCTTTAAAAACGACGCTGACGCGTCTTGGGAATTCGAAACGTCTAAATCTGAATCCGTCTCTCCATCGGCCTCGCTTTTTTCTGTCGATCGCTTCTTCTTTCGTTTCTTGGATGGCGAGGTATTGCTCGAAGGTTCTTCAATCACTTCCGCTTCGAACACGTCGAGAACCTGCTCATCCGGAATGAGTTTGGCCTCCATCGGTTGGTTGGGATCAAGATTTTTGTCTTGCGGTGCCATATCGTCGGGCAGCAAGTCGAGATCGTCGTTATTCGTAGTAGGCTTCTTCGTGGGTGGCGAAACGGGTGACGAAAACGAACGCGGAGCATCGGGAGCACCGGTCGTTTCCTGAATCTGTGAAACCAAACGCGTTGCCTGGAATCGAGTCAACTGCCCATTTTCAACCAAAAGCTTCGCCAACGCCTCGGTGGTAATACGCGTCTTTGAATGCGCGATATTGCGTCGCAATTCAGCAATGACTTCTGGGTCCAGAAGTCCTTGTTCTTCCAATAGATCGATGAGATGATTTGCAGCCATGTGTCAATTTCTATAGATCAGTCAAAAGCTTCGACGATCGTAACTTTAAAATTAGTAAAATTCTGTTGGCGTCCAGCATCCAAGGCTCCTACGACCGCCGCATGGATGCTCTCTTCATGAGCTTCGATAACGATACTCGTCGCATCCTCGTTTGAACCATCGAGCTCAGATCGTTTGAGAATCGTAATCAGCTCTTGTTTGCTCGTCGCTTCGTCTTCGCCACCGTCGGGGAAGATTACGACATACGCATTGAATTCGTCGATGAGAATTTTGAGCGGAACAATATCGTCGGTTGGAACTGCCTGGCTGCTAGCTTGATCGCTGGCAGCTTTCTGCTGAATCGCTTTTTCAGTTGTAAATGAAGCCGTGATCATAAAGAAGATCAGCAACAAGAAGGTGACGTCGACCATCGGGGTCATATCCATGTCGTCCGTCGGCAACTCTTTCTTGGCAAACCCGATCGGTTTAGTTGGTTCCTCGTCAGGCTTGATTTCGGGCTGAACGATGGCGCTTTTGCGAACGCGTTGGGCTTTCGGAGGCTGTTTTCTGACGAGATCGATCGATAGGTCTTCAAACGGATTATCGATCGCTGCCTGAACGGGCGCGGCGGGTGTTTTTGTCGCTTCCGAGATGTCGGGAATTCGAACGAGTGAATCGCAATCAGGGCAATGGATTTCGTGCCCGCTCATCCGTTCATGAACGTTGCGGATGCTTTCGCATTGAGGGCATTGAAATCGAATGGACATAAGGTTTGCTGATTTAGGTACGTTTAGGGTTCATCGAGGACTCCAAAATTGATCATCTGTCCTTCCTCAAGAACTTCGGAGAGGACTTCTTTAATGCGGTTGATTTCACCGTTTTGCACGGCACCCTCGGCCCGCACCAAAACCTCCGATTTTTGAGTATCCAACCCGCGCTGGATATACTCGGCGATCTCAGCCGATTGCTGTTCGATATCATCCGCAAAAGCGGTTCCGTCAGCTCGTGAAACAACAGCCGCGTCGCCACTTCCACGACGAACGACAATCACCACGCAGTTCTTCACAGCAACTGAGCTACCATTCTTTGCCATCGGCAGCGGATAGGTCGGTTCGGCCGTCATCTTCGATGTCAAAATAAAGAAGATCAACAATAAAAAAGTCATATCGATCATCGGAGTGATATCCATCTCACTGTCCATCGGCAGTCGCTTGGGCATCGTGACCGGCGGAGTAACATCCTCGACATCGCTCCCCATGCCGTCGTCGATGGACAGCAACGTGCCTTCATCGTCGTCGCCATTCTCCGGATTCAGTTCGTGCTCATTGGTCATCGAGGGCACTTCCATTATTCGCGAGAGCGATTTCCAGTTTGCTGGTCTCGATTCAAGCCTTCGCGAAACGCATCGAAAAAGCGATTCAATCCCGTCGCAGCCAGATCCTGCATGATCTTGATGCGATTGGTGATACTCGCCATGCACATGACCAAAGGTATCGCGATGGAAAGACCGATGGCGGTTGTCTCTAAGGCAACGCGGATATCGCCTGCCAAGTCAGTCGGATTTACATTGACTGAACTTGCTAATTTTCCGAACGCACCCATCATCCCGATCACTGTCCCGAATAGTCCGAGCATGGGGGCTGTTTTGATTACTGTGATCACCCATGCAACTCGAACATCAAGATCAGCGATCACATCGCGCTGAAAGCGGTCTAAAACGTACTGCTGAGTTTTTCCAAAGCCCATCTTCCGATTGGCGCACGCTAGGTTCACCATCATCGGCAATGCGCGTTTGTCTCCCTCACACTGCTGCTGGACTGCAGTGAAATTTCCGCCCCGCAAGGCTGGTTCGATCGAATCGAGAAATGCGTCTTGCGCATCTTCGGACTTAAATCGCTTGCTGCTGATTCGGCTGAGTACCAGGACCACAAAGTATGCACCCCACGCGGCCACGGCTGCTAAGAGGAAATAGCAGAAAAAGCCAACCCAATTATAAATGACGGATGCGTCCATAGAAATCTCGAAAGGTCGATCGAATTAAGGAAGACAACGGCTTAAATATCGAAAAGCCAGCGATTGAATAGGGAATAGCGATGCTTCTCGCCTAACTACGATAACAATATGATAACCGCCAATCGCCTCAAACGGGACTAGGCGGGGCGAATGAATTCCCCAAAAATTCGCGCGCCTTACTTGCCGACCGGAGTGCGATAACGCTGCTCGACGACAACCCATTGATATCCGCCTGAGGTGTTGGGTTGGCATTCGAAGATTGTCTTGGCGAATTCCTTGACCGAGACATTCTTACCACGTTTTACAATTCCGTACTGTTTTTCAATGACGACCAAGATTTCTTCAAGTTCTTTCGGAATCAGCTTTAGCACCAATCGTCCATTGATCGGGATTCCAGCTTTCGACAAAATCTCTTTTTCATACTTGAGCAGTGGACCATCGCGACGATTGATAAAGTAAAGTCTTTGTTCTTGTTCGGGGCGGCCACTCTCTTTTTCAACCGTCGTCGAAAAATTCCTTGCATAGTCGACGTTGGCGTGTCCACCGCCGATAGCCCCAAGGTCGATCTTAAAAAAATCAAGCTGCTTGGCGTAGCTCTTTTGATCGCGAACAGAAAAACGCAATTCCCATCGCTCGTAACGTGGGATAATATCGTCGCCTTCGCCCTCCGGACCGGGCGGTCTCGAGTCGCCCTTGCCGGTTCCCGAATCTTTCGAAGCTGCCATCGTATCTAAATTGGCTGCGATACTGCTGACCGCTTCCGTGATACTCTCAAGCATCTTATCGACCGTCGGCTCGTTGAGTTGCTCGACCTCTTCCGAGGGCGGTGGTTCGAGATCGCGTTCGAAACCTTCCGCATGGTCGCCTCGACCAGCTACATTTTCTTGCTCGATGACGATCGGTGCGAAGCTCGGCTTGAGCGTGCTTAGGTAGTAGAGCGCGCCGAGCAAGAGGACGGCCAATCCGATCATGATGGCCATGCTCAATAGAAAACTAGCCACCTGATCGACCGATGTCGTTTTCATCGTATCGAGCTGGCCATCGTCGCCCTTCGCGGGTGGTATTACAACGTCGCTCATCGCTTAATCTGTGTCTTTTCTGCTATTCGATAAAAACGTAGTCAGGTCGTATACTCAGGAACCAACTTTGCCAATAACGTTCGGCCTTGACACGATCGGCAGCCGTGACGATTCCTTCGCGAGGCAGAATATACGTCGTCAGTTGTCGGCTGAGAATTCGAAGCGAGTTCTCGGCGAGACGCAAGACTTGCCCGTCTTTCTCCCCCTCGCTAAGGGCGAAGATCAAGTCGGGCACGAAGTCGAGATCGTCGCCGCGCCCCAACAATTTAGCGGCGATACGTCGTGCACGAGTGTCTGGGCTTCGAAGCAATCTAGCGAATCGATAGAGTTGCTCTTTTCGCTTCACCGGATCGGCATCGAGCTTCATTCGGTCCGCAAGGAGCTGATCCTGTGGCGAGTTTTCTTGCTCGCTTTCCAAAAGCTTCATCGCATCTTCGATCGAAGTTACCTGAGACTTATCGACAACCTTGCCATCGACGAACGCGACGTCGGCGACGTTGAGACCACTTAGGCCTGAACCACCGACGCTGTCTGCAATCTTGAGATCGCCAATCGACTTCTGCGTATTACGAAGCAAGAATAGAATCGCGAAACTGGTTGCAGTGTAACCTTCGCCGATCGGATCAGGACGATCCTTGTTGATTCCCCAGCCGCCAGATTCGTCCTGAGATGCTCTGAGAGAACGAACCAACGTATTGTACCAAGCCGGACTCTTTTCACGTGTACCGCGGAATAATTCTAAAAACGATTCATAGCGTTCTCGGCCATACAAACAGTAGTAATACCAAGGTATATCGTTTCGAGAGAATGCGTTTTTCGAAATCCAAAGTTCAGCGCCACGGACTGTACGTTCGATCGAGCTGCGCGGCACGGAAATTTGAGCTTCATTCCTGCTATTCACTTTTTTCTCGATAGCAATGCGGCGAAACGCTTTGGGTACGTCGTCATCTTCGTCCACGGACTGGGCCAATGCCGCACCAGGCCCACGCAGCAAGCCAATTGCGTCCGCCGAAGCAAGAGTTCCAGAAAGTCCAGCCGCCAGCATCGAATAAGTCGGAGTCGAATTGGGGTCCGGAAAATGATAAATCCAACCTCCGGTGTTCCCCTGGGCCTTGATAAACCATTTGGTCAGTTTTTCGAAAACGATCGGTTCGATCTTGATATCGACTTGTTTCAACGACCAGAGTGCCAGTGCTACATATTGGGATTGAGACGTATCACCTTCCAAAGATTTGTTTTCTGTTGGATAGTTGAAAGCTCCATCGTCATGTTGTCGAGCGACCAGGAAATCTCGGAGGTCTTCGAGCGATTTGCGGTGAGCAACCGGATCGTGGGCCGCTAAAAACATCGTCACAACTGACGCATCGTAGTTCCCTTCGTGAAGTTTCGTTACCTTAGCCGCTCCGTTGCGGGCGTCGTTGGCAAAACGAATCGCATTTTGAATTTCCTTTTTAACCATCGGGTGATCGTGGTCTTCAGTCGCTTTAAGAATCGTATACGCGACGAGCATTCGGTAACTCTGGCCAAGCTCAGAATGGGAATTTGTTGTAGCCACCAAGTATTTCACACCCCTTTTGACCATATCCTGTACGACTTCATGCTCAGGCGTAAATTCCTGAGCATTGCCAATTGCAACCGCAAAAACCAACAAAAAACCGCCCAAAATGCCCTGGAAGCATTGCATCCGAAGCCGAGGCAATTGCCCAACCAGCCAACGAGATACGCTCGCACTAAAGCTCAGCAAGAAACGCAAAAAATAAAACATGATCGCCAAATACCAAAGCGGCAGGTTAGTGAATTGACACATTCGCTCGTATTCAATAGCATCTACCACGGAGTCGCAGACTGCAAGTATCTCGGGCAGATCTGCTCGATTTCGATGGCTGGATAGCTCAGTTGGTAGAGCAACGGACTGAAAATCCGTGTGTCGGCGGTTCGAGCCCGCCTCCAGCCACTGCGAGTTTTTCAGGCGATTCGTTGGTAAACGTTACCTAACCACCGTGGTTAGATCGCTGTTTTCAAATGTCCGAAATCGGGAAATTTCCCGGCTTCCCATTTTGGAGCGCTTTAATCATGCGAATTCATTCGTATCGGAAACACTCTTAGCGACCACTGACATCAACGCGACGAACGCTCGCTTAATGCTTTGGCAACCTAATCTCTATGCCATAATTCGGAGCATTTTTCAGTAGCTTGTCGATATCTTCTGCCGTCGGTTTTGGAGCAACAATAGCCCCTTGTGGCAAAGGTGATCCTACTTCGAAAAACATCTGTTCGAGTCCAGCAGGCGCAATCGTGATGATCATCTTCGCCGTTTCGTTCGATTCATTCTTGAACGAATGCGGAACACCAATCGGCATATTGGCGAATGTTCCTGCTTTGGCACTAATTCGATCATCGCCAATTTGAAACGTGATTTCGCCTTCGAGAACTAAAAATCCCTCTTCTTCACGGCTATGGACATGAGGAGGAGGTCCACTGCCAGAAGGCACAATTGCTTCCCACATCGCATACTTGCCATCGGTATCGTCACCTATAGCAAGGAAACGATAAATATCACCGACAACGGCGATAGTTCTTCCAACGTTGCTCGATCGAATAACTGGTTCTCGTTGCATGATTCTTAAATCCCATCGATCTTCAGAGCGAACATCGCTTTCGAATGCGGTTCACGCTACATCAAGCCATCTTGCTTCGGCAAAACGACGATTAGAAGGGTTGCGATTGGACCGAGGAAGAGTGACACAAACCACCAAAGAAGCCCACTTCGCCCTTTGGATTGAGCCAAGCCCACATTGATGAGTGACAACGTTCCCCAGCCTACGAAGAATTCAGATTGATTTAGCATTTCCATTTGATTTCCTGTGGTTCTTTACTGGGACTATTCGTTCATGGTACGCATATCTTGGGATAGTTGGAAAAGCGATTTGGTATTCGTTCTGGTTCTTTGGTTGATTCCTTTCATCGATATTGTACCTCATTCGAATGAAATCGAGGAAATCCAAGCTTGCGATCGTATATAATCGGCGATGGGGTGGAGGTCATTCGTTGCATTACGTATGGTCGGTGATGCACAAATTGCAGAAGTAGACGAAGTGAATGATCTAAAATATTCAACCCCTAACACGAGGAGACTGACCAATGGCAACTTTCATCACCAAAATCAAGTTCAGCCAGCAAGGCATCAAGGACATCGACCACACGACCAAACGTGCGGCGATCTTCAAGGCCGAGGCGAAGAAGCTGGGTACGAAGGTCAAAGAGATTTACTGGACGCTGGGCGACCACGACGGCCTTCTCATCCTGGAAGCCCCGGATGATGAAACGGCGACCGCCGCCATTCTGCATCTGGGTGCGATGGGCAACGTCCACACAACCACCTGCCGGGCTTTCACCGCCGCAGAGATGGATAAGATCGTTAGCAAGGTGCATGAAAATGGAAAATGACCTTCATCCCGGCGCATCGGAGACATCGTGTCGAATGGGCGATGCCGAACGAGCCTACCATTTGGCTGGCGGTTTTCTTTTTGGAGATCGATTAATCGATCAATGTATCAATTGATCAAGAACGGGATTCGACATAAGCTGATCGGTTTGAGATCCGTTTTATTCGCTTACAGAGTCGAAAAATGTGGAATGAGCGTTATGGTAGCGACGAGTACATCTACGGAACTCAGCCGAATTCTTTTCTGGCGGAGCATGCAAATCTACTCTCCGGTCCTGTGCTTAGCCTAGCAGAAGGCGAAGGACGCAATGCGGTCTTTCTCGCGACACTCGGGTTAGATGTGCTCGGCGTGGATGGGTCAGATGTTGGTCTCGCAAAGGCTACCGCGCTTGCTGAATCGAGAGGGGTCGTCATAAAAACGGAAGTCGCTGACCTTGCAACATATGAACCACCGGAGGATTGCTTCGGTTCAGTGATATCTATTTTTGCACATCTACCGAGCGAAGTTCGACGGCGACTGTACCGTTTGGTCGAACGAAGCTTAAAGCCTGGTGGAATCTTTCTGCTCGAAGCGTACACCAAATCACAGCTCGCTCGAAATACGGGAGGTCCCAAAGATCCAGACCTACTTATGGCTCGATTGGATTTAGAAAAAGAGTTTCCAGATTGCGAGGTTATTCGTTCCCAAGAAATCGAGCGTGACGTTCATGAAGGAAAATTCCATACCGGATTAGCCTCCGTCGTCCAATTCATCGCAAAAAAGAAAGCTTGTCCATCCCGATGACTATATGGAATTTAATTGCAAGCCTTTTTCTGGCCTCGTTGCAGACTTCGTTGATGCTGGCTCAGGGAAGGCATTTTGTCACCAATGATCGCTTGTCGTTGGGTACCGAGGTATTTCGCTCGGCTTCGGTCCGACTAGGCGACATAGATGGCGACCGCGACCTCGATATCGTCGTGGCCAATGGTCGCCATTGGCCTCAGCAAGACTACTTGTTTATCAATCAAGGTGGTGCAAAATTCTCGGTCATGCGACCACTTGGAACTGACCGAACAACTACATATGCGTGCGAGTTGGCCGATCTCGACGGCGATGGTGACGTCGATATCCTTGCAACGAGTCGAGGCCGACAGAATCGCATTTATTTGAACGATGGCAAAGCGACATTTTCGAAAGGTCCGGCTTTTGGAACGCAGGGTGACTCGACCATCGACGTGGCCGTCGCCGATATCAACCACGACGGCCATCGCGATTTGATCCTTGCCAATCGCGATGGTCAGCAAAACTATCTCTTGCTAAACAATGGCAAATTCGAGTTCACCGAGCGCCGACTCTATGGGACTGGCAAAGACCAAACACGCGCTGTAGCGGTGGCGGATTTGAATGGTGACGGAAATTTGGATTGGGTCACTGGGAACATCGGCCTGCCAAATTGCGTTTATTTGGGGGATGGCGTCGGCAATGTGCTCAAGGCCATTCCGTTTGGACAAGCGGATCGTCAAACCTATTCGATAGCGATTGCTGACATGGACAACGATGGCGAACTGGATATCGTCGTCGGACATGTTTCCAATCAAAATTCGGTCTTTTTCAATTTAGGGGACGGCACGAGCTTTCAAGAAGAAACGTTCGGTCCAAAAACGTCCGCGACGTATGGTCTGTGTGTCGGCGATCTCAACGGCGATAGTTTTGCCGATATCGCCGTCGCAAACTCCGACGATTTGAATTACGTTTATCTCAATCAACCCAGGACGAATCCATCAGGGACAAAATGACGCCAATTGGCTCTTCCGCAGAATCAGTGGTTGATCTAACAGGATTCTCGTAAGTCTGTCGGTTACGTCAGCTCGGATTCGCTATTCCGATGTCGAGATCGGTAAAGAAATCGGCGACCGAAACAGTAAAGCCATGTAATACGTGGCCACCGTCAATCGCGTCTTGCTCACCGAGTACAGTAAAGTCCGACGGAGAGGTGTAAACGGCGACGGAACGATTTTCGCAATCGACGATCCAAACCAATTGAACTCCATTGTGAAAATACTCGAGTCGCTTCCGCGTCATTTCTGCTTTCGTATTGCCAGGGCTCAGGACTTCGACAACCAAATTTGGCGCCAGAGCCGGATAAGGCTGCGTCGGAAATACGCCGCCGGGTAGTCGATCAAGAGATACAAACGCAACATCGGGCCCACGCGTCGACGACATCAAACGGAAGAAACCGTTCGCTCCCGAGACGAGCCCCGATCGACGAGTCGAGACGAATTGCTTCAGCAAAAACAAGATGGTTGCCGCAACTACTGACGCTTCGTAGCTCATCGCTTTCTCCACCAACGTTCCGTCGACAAGTTCGTACAAGCCGCTCTCTCTTGACTCGTTCACGGCAATACAGTCCTCAGGCGTGGCCGTGCCCGGTGGTGGATTCATGCAAATACGGTATGCCGGTACGCCACCAATCTGAGCGATGTAGTCTTCCAGCGTTATGGCTACGGCAAGGTTAACGCTCATTAATTACCCTCGAATGTAATATGCATCGCGATATCATATCATACCGACGTAGGCCTTGGCCGGAACGCAGCAAAGTTAAGGTCGCGGAACGGCGCGAGCCGTCTGGTAACGCGTCGAAAACCTAACGTATCACCGGTCAGCCCATTCGCTCCGCTACATTTTTGGGCTTATCCTTGAACCACAGACTTTAACGGACGAGCCGAGATTTGTTGTGAGATATGATCATGAACACAACCGCACTTCGTCTAGCGGCCTTGTTCCTTCTGCTCTTGGTCGGCAATACGTTTGCGGCAACCAAGCCGGGATCGCAGCCGCCCTATATTGTCTTTCTCTTTGCCGACGATCTTGGTGGCGGCGACCTGCTTTGCTATGGGCATCCTTATGCTCGCACGCCGAACATTGATTCTCGCGCGCGCGATGGAACTCGTTTCATGCAGTCCTATTCCACCGGCGCCGACGACGTAGAAAACGGGGGAAAGAAAAAGAAACTCGCCGATGAACGCGGACGCGACGCTCACATTTAAGACGATGCCATCAAGTTCATCGAGCAGCATAAGAGCGGACCCTTTTATGTAAACGTCTGGGGGCACATCTCGCACAATCCCGTCGATCCTATCGACTCGCTAGTAAATCGTTGGAGTGGGCTGAAAGTGAACGACCGCGATTTTCCCAAGCAGATGCATGGCAAGTTCAACGACGTGCGGCAAGCTGGCGGAAACGTTGACGACGCAATGCGCCGCTATCTCGCCGATGTCGAATCGCTCGACGAGAGCGTCGGGCGGCTGCTCCAGCGACTTGATGAACTTGGCCTGCGCAAGAACACCATCGTCGTCTTCAGCTCCGACCAAGGAGCGGATATGACTAAGGCGTCGCTCGGTGGACTGCGATTCAATCAAATGGGTTTTAACGGACCGCATCGTGGTGGCAAGCACACGCACTGGGAGGGAGGAGTTCGCGTTCCGTGGATCGTGCGCTGGCCTGACCATGTGCCTGCGGGGCGCAAGGACGAGCAATCCGTCATCAGTGGAGTGGACTGGCTGCCGACGCTCTGCACCATCGCGGGTGTGAAGATCAACGCCAATGACTTTGACGGCGAAGACACTTCCGCCGCCTGGCTCGGCAAAGGCCCGCACAAGCGCGCCAAGCCACTGCTCTGGAAAACCAGCTCGCCCGGCAGCGATTCGCTTATTCGCGAAGGGCAGTGGAAACTGCGTCACCCCACGCGCAAGAAAGATGGTGAACTCGAACTCTACGACATGCTCGCCGATCCCGCCGAGTCGAACAACCTCGCATCGCAGTATCCCGGCATCGTGAAGAAGCTCTCTGCGAAAGTGGAAGCTTGGGTCGCCAGTCTGCCAAAAGAATACATCAAGACCGACGACAAGCAGGACTGAGTTTATTACGTCCGACACCGAGGGGACGGACCGAAGTGCTGTGCCGATGAAAACTTTTTGGTTGAGAAAGCTTGGATGGATTGGAAATGGCACCTACACAAGAGCAATTTCTGGATCCCTTCTCCCCTTCTCCCCGAAGACGGGGCGAGGGGGAGATAAAAATTCGTATAGACTCTCGTATAGAGTCCGTACCACATTTATCAATATTTCCATCAGGCCACTTCTGTCCTAACCAGGAAAGCGATCCGCAGTGCACGAATCCACCATATGCCGTATGATGAAACCATCCTTCATACTCTTCGCACTTCCCCTCTTCGCGGCAACGTCGTTTGCATTCGACAGACCGAAGCTTCAGATCATCAATGGCAGTGCTCAGACGGTCGATGTCTACTGGCTGAATCCGAATGCCGAACGCGTTCCGAACGGCTCTGTAGAACCGGGAAAAAACACGGTCATTAGTACCACGCTCGGTCATCACTTTGCCATCGTAAATCGCGGCGACAAGAGCGAGGTCTTGGTGACGTCCGAAGTGCCTGTGCAAGCATTCCGTGTGGGTGGCGTGCCAGCGTTTTACACGCAGCACGCCAGCGCGGGCGGCTTTCCGGTTGTCGCGTCTGCCAGAGTGAACGCCTACGCGTTGAAAGAGGCGGTTCACATTATCGACATGATGCTCGCCCGGCGGCCGGACGTGCGCAAGGCGATGATTAAGAGCGGCGCGCAGTTGAGTATCCTGGCGCATGACGAGTTCACCACGGACCAGCCGGAGTGGGCATGGCTGGCAGAGGAACAGGTGCCGGGATATGAAGGCATATCGACTCGCGACTACCGCGATGCACGCGCACGCGGCATGGGCGGAAGCGACACCGATCCCTACTGCTCCTGCGCCGAGGAGAATCTGCTTGCCTATGACGGCGATCCCTACAGCACGGAGAACATTTTGATTCACGAGTTTGCGCACAATATTCATCTGCGCGGCATGAGCAATGTGGACGCCAGTTTCGATACTCGGGTGAAGGCGGCCTACGCCGCCGCGATGAAGGCGGGCCTTTGGAAGGGCAAGTATGCTTCGGTGAATCATCACGAATACTTCGCAGAAGGCGTGCAGAGCTGGTTCGATAACAACCGCGAAAATGATCACGACCACAACCATGTCAATACCCGCGCAGAGTTGATCGACTACGATCCCGGACTGGCCGCAGTGTGCCGCGAAGTCTTCGGCGATACCGTTTTGAAATACACGAAACCGCAAACCCGGATTGCCGGCCATCTCGAAGGATACGATCCGTCGCAATCGCCGACGTTCGTCTGGCCGAAGCGGCTGGAAAAGGCGCACGAGGTCATCAAGCAAAAGGCCATAGCGAGGTCGGCTTCGAAACCGCTCAAGGTCTTCATCCTTGCCGGGCAGTCGAACATGCAGGGCCACGCGAAGATCGAGACCTTGGACTACATCGGCGATGATCCCGCTACCGCGCCCCTCTTAGATCAGATGCGCGGAGCCGATGGCAAGCCGCAAGTGTGCGAGCATGTGTGGATCAGCTACCTCACGCAGCAAGGCGAAGGGAACGGCGAGGTGCTTGGCAAACTCACCGCAGGGTTCGGTGCGCGGCGCAATGCAAATGCGGACGATGGCAAGATCGGCCCCGAATTCACCTTTGCCCTTACGATGGACGCAGCGTTTGATGAGCCGGTGCTGCTCATCAAGACCGCGTGGGGCGGCAAGTCGCTCTTCTATGATTTTCGTCCGCCGAGCGCGGGCGTCTATCCGCGCACGCTGCAGGACATAGAAAAGGACCGCAATGCCGAGTCCGATTCTGGGCACTATTATCGGCTGATGGTCGAGCATGTGAAAAAAGTGCTCGATGAACCGAAGCGTGTCTGCCCGGAATACGACGCAGCGCAAGGTTTCGAGATCGCGGGATTCGCGTGGCTGCAAGGCTGGAACGATATGGTGAATCACGAGGTGTATCCTGAACTGCCGAAGGGGATCGAGGGGAACGCGTATGCAAAATACAGCGAGTGGATGGCGGCGTTTATCCGCGACGTACGGAAGGACTTCAGCGCGCCGAAGATGCCGTTCGTCATCGGCGTGCTCGGCGTGGGGGGCACGAAAGCGAGCGGGCATGTCGTGGCCTTTCGCGAAGCGATGGCAGCTCCGGCGGTACTGACAGAATTCAAAGGCAACGTCGTTGCCGTGGAGACCGCGCCGTTTTGGTCCGACGAACTCGCCGCCATCGGTGACAAGAGAGGTAAGGTGTCGGAGATGGCTCGCTTGCTTCGCATCAAGCACACGAACTACGGGAATAAAGACGGTACGATGACCGACGCGCAGCAGCGCGAATACATGACGAAGTTTGAGGCTGAACTCATCACGCCCGCCGAGGCGGCGCTGTGGCAGCGAGGTGCGTCTAACCAGGGCTATCACTATCTCGGCTGCGCAAAGACCTTCGCCCTGATGGGCCGCGCCTTTGCCGAAGCGATGCTGCAGGCCAAATGAACGCCGCTTTTACGAGCATTGCTGGCGAGCAATTCGACGAGGACAACATGCCACGGCGGGGAGAATTCCCTCTCGACTCCCGGTGAAATTCCGCGAGGAGCCATTATGAACATCATCGAATGCTATTCTATTTGCGCTGCGATTCCGCAGATTCGGCTTCGAGTTTCGCCATTTCCTCGATACGTGTTTCCATGCCTTCAATTCGAGTCTTGAGTCTGGATAGGGCAGGGTGATCTTTGCCGAGCGATTTTTCGAGTTGGATAAATTCGCGTTGCAGTGGTTCGAGAGAGTTGAGGCGATACATGGCACTAGGGCTAAGAGATTTATACTCGAGCCATTCGTCGAGTGAGATCATGCCATCATGGTTGCGATCGTAGCTTTCGAATTGCTTGATCTGCTCGAACCTCAAACGTTCCGCTTTTGCTGTCGCTGATTCTCGTATCGTTGGCGGAGTGGTCTGTGTCGAAGCATTGCCTTTTTGTTGAGAAGGATTTCGAACGGATTCTCCTTGGCTTTGCTGGGCGACGGCGTTCTTCGAAAATTTGGAGTCTAATGATGTCTCGGCAAAAACAAAGATCATCGAAAGGATGGCTGCTCCTACAATGAAAGATGTCTCGCGTTTAGGTAGCTTCTGAGCACCAAGTAGTGTCGCCGTCGGTCGATGCACGTTCATTTCGTTGTCTCCCCTGAATGGTTTTGTTCGATGAGGCGATTCAAATACCCATGCGTCGCCCGTGATTTACGAATACCATTGTATAGCAACAGTGTCCACAAACGCAAATTTTTGGATTCAGCGCAATCGAACGAAGTCGTTAATGTCGAGGTGTACAGCGACGTTAATTGCAGAGGGGACGCTGTGGTACGCAAGCAGGATGCTTGCGCCACGAGAGTTGTACGCAAGCAAGATGCTTACGTCACGCGGGACCTATTGTTAGTAGGCGGGGCGTTGGATTGGGCTGCAATCGCCTGGTCGCTTGTTGCCAAGGGTACAGCTCTTGCACCACGGTGCGTGGTAGAGGGCTTTGACTGGAAGTATGGCGGCTGTACCAAAGAAATGAGCGGCCGACAGCGTCGGTGCCAAGTAATAGGGATTCCGAGTTCCGTAGCGCTCGTAGTTGGGTTGTTCGAAATAGAGAGTGCGATGGCAGAAAGCAGGGCTGTGCCAACCGTAACCTTGTGGGCTCCATTCAAGCGAGTAACCGTCGGCGGTTTGACCTCGTTGCGTTGGTGCAACGGTAGCACTTGCCAAGAAACTGTTGTCGATGTTGAGTTTCGAAAACAGATATGTGGAATCTTGCTGCTGGCGGATCATTGAATCAACCTGCAATTGTCCTGCCTTTGGATCGGCGGATTTCGCGGCCGGTTTGAGCAGCGCTAAATTGATTTGGGATCCATTCGGTTGCTGCACTTGAGGCGCAGCGTTAGCCTGAGGGATCGCTTGAAGTGTGATGTTGCTCGAGTCGGTCACCGAAGGAAGCTGGGAATAGCTTACCGGCGTTCCAGGAACAGATGATGTTGGCTGACTAAATTCGGATGTCGCGCTGGGGATGGATGGTTGGAGGGCTTCCAGCGAAAGCAAATTTTGTCCAGACGCGATCGACGCGAAGGAGTGACTTATCAATCCGATAGCGGCGATTGTGGGTAGGGTACTTTTCATACATAGGCCTAATTTGAAATGCTGGCAAAGTGGGCAAGGCACCATCGGTAGCCTTCTGGACATATCGGCTGTTTGGGTAACAAACAGTACCCTTGATGAAGGATTTTAGATTTTTATTGATTTGGAATCGGTGATGGGGCATATGCTGGCATTCCAATGGCAACTTTCGGCTCGTCAAGTTATGATAGAGCAGGCATTATGGATGCGGTGGCGCTCCGTGTGCCGCTGACGCAGGTTGGCATTGAGTTTTGCAGTAAACACCCTCATTGAACCTATCAAGTATTCAAATTGGAATCGAATTCTCGAAAGCTTATTCTTACGATCAAGAGCGGTTCGCGATCCGACACCGTCTTTGAGTTACCGGTAGGTACGGTGAAGACCGTTGGTCGAACCCAGCAATCGAGTATTGCGATTGAAGATGATAATTTCATGTCGAGTATTCACCTTGAAATCGAGAATTTCGGTGATTATGCCGAGGTGCGAGATCATCGAAGTACTAACAAGACGTGGCTCAATAATCAGGTCGTTGCCACGTCGCGACTGAACAATGGGGACATGATTCGAGCGGGGAAGACGCACATTGCAGTCCAGTGGGAAGGTCCTGCGAATGATGTAGCCGAAGTTCCAGATACATTGCAACCGGCCCTCGATTCGCGTGATTCATTTCGGAAAAGTGATCCAGGGAACAATAGTTCTCCAATGTTGTCGTCTAGCGCATTTAAGCAAAATCCACCAGTCGAACAAAGTAGTGTTCAGGACATTCGCAGTGCGGATTCGATGCTTCCACCTTCGCCAGCTTCTGTCGATGATTTTCCGTTGAGTTTCGCGGATAGCCAACCGGCGACACCTTTTCGAGAGTCGAAACCGTTTGTCAGCGACACGGGACCACGTGACTCGAATGTAAGTTCGTTTGGCGGTTCGCCGCTCGATAGTTCGAGTTTGTTTGGTGCTCCGGTTAGCTTTCCCGTTAGCTCGAAGGTCTCGCAAGATTTTGAGTATTCGAATATCGTGATGCGATTTCGGCAAACGAAGGCGAATGCGTCGCAATACGATATCGGTCGAATTATTACTCGACTGGCCGAAAGAGAGCCCGTCAGCGTCGTGGTTCACTTCCAGAAAATTGGCATGAAGACGCCTTATAATTTGCGATCATCGCCGGTCTTTCCCGAAATTAAGAGCGATGAGTATATGCCGGTCATCATCGAAGCCAAAGAATGGCTTGTAAACGACTGTCAGATGTTGGGTAGTCGATTGCAGGAATCCGACGGCCTCATGGTGGTTGTGACTTCGACGTCTCTCGAAGCTGTAGAATTGCTCCAGAAATTAGTACAACGGGCAGTTCCGGGGTTTTCGGAATCAGGAGGATTTTTAGGGTGGTGTTGGCCGTCGCAATTGCACGCCATTGCGGCTAGGATGTCGGACGCCGCGCTTGCTGAACTCATGGGCGAATCGATCCTCGGCTTCGTCTTCCGAGGGCCGTTGGGGGATAGCTGCCTTCAGGCAATCGCCAAAAAGGAGCTGTTGGTCCATTTGGAAAGCCTTGGATTCGAATAAACGACCGGTCCAGCCCGCTTCGTTTTCCCTGAGAATTGATGGCAAAGCAACATTTTTCGATGACCTTCGATTAAATGCTTTCAAGCCTTCTGTGACGCTATTAGACTAAGAGGTTCGGCGAGAGCGGAATGCTAAGCCGACGTCGACCCCAAAAGGCAGCCTTGATGATAAGGATGTCGATCGCTCAATATGTTTGCAAACCATGAAAAATTTGACAAAACGAATCGCTAGTGCACTTTCTAGCTTTCTAAAGAAACGACACCGAGAACTCAGGCGGAAAGCCTTCGAGTCCCATCTTCATTGGACGTTTCGTCGACTTGAACCGCGACGAGTACTTTCTGTAAACGCGACATTATTCCCGGGTGGCGTTTTGGATATTACGTTTCTTGATGATGTGTTCAGTACCAGTGGTGCGCTATTGGCGAACGGAGCTAATTTTTTCGTTGATACAGACAACAGTGGAGCCCAGAACGGCGCAGAGATCGGCGGACTGCTGAACAGCCTCAATCAAATCACGGTCAATGGTGCTGCGGGTGTAGGTGCGTTTGCTTGGCGCGGTGATTTTTCGTTAAGCAATGGTTTGCAAAGTTTGATGGTGCAGAATGTCAACACAGCCACCATCGCTGCAACGGCTACGCTGCAAACCGATGCGACCATTGGTGCTCTTTCGACGATCTCTTTTGGCGGCAACATGACCGTCAATAACAATCTGGTCGCAAGTGTGACGGCTAACAATGGCCAAATTTCCGATGTCGCCAACGCTTCTTTGCATGTCGTGGGTAATGCCGATCTTAGCGGAAACGGAATCAATTTAGGTTCTGCCGCCAACGACAATATTCAATTCGGTTCGCTGACAGTTCATTCCGATGGCACAGTTCAAATAGCCGAAGACACGAGCGTTACCGATCTCACGCCCGGGACTAGAATCACAGGAATCAATACGGCGGGAACGTTTGACCTGACGTCAAGCGGTACTATCGAGTTCAGCGCTGGAAGCACATTCAATGCTATCTCGACAATATTAGGTCATGCCGATGGCATTAACTCGGATGTGCTGGTGAATGGAGTAATCACATCGACGTCGGGTAATGTGACGCTTGAAGCTCCCGATTCGATCGTTTTCGGTGCGGTTGGCTCAATCAATGTTATGAACAACGGAAACATTGTTCTGACGGCAAACATGGATGCCCTCGATGGCGACGGTACCGATGGAATTTTGATGAACGATGGTTCACTGGCCCAAGTTGCCGGTGGCACGATTCGCCTCGAAGCACAAAATGCCTTTGCGGGTGATATTACCTTGGGGCAACTCATCGCGAACACCAACAATGGCGTCGCCATCAATATCTTAGCGGCCAACAATATAGCCGATGGTACAGCAGCGGAAACAGCCAGTCTGCAAGCAGCTAACGGAACCATTCAGCTTACTTCGGCCAATGTAGGGATTGGGGCAGGACTTGCGGTTGCCGATATCGATATCGATGCCCGTTTCTTAACCTTCAATGCTCCAGGAGTCGTGCAGATCACGGATCTTGTGGGTGGCCTTACTGTCAACGGTTCGTCCACGGCAGGTGGCGGAGGATTTCTTGCGGCGAATAGCCCGTTGACGATTAGCGCCAATATCGTTGCGGGAGCGTCGATGATTTTCACCGCTGGCGATGGCGCACTGGCGGGGGACGATCTGACGATAAACAATAACGCCGTCGTCTCACTAGCGGCAGCGGCACTTGGAACGCTGACGTTCAACGCCGGCGACGACATTATATTCGCGACAGGAACGATCGTTACCAACGTAGCGGCAGGTCGATCCGTCGTTTTAAACGCTGATCGCGAAGAACTTGGCGGTGGTGAAGGTGCTCTTGATGGAGATCGTGGACAGATCTCCGAAGATGGAAACGTCGCTACGATTGAAGTGACGACGAATGCCTTGATCGCTAGAGCAGGCGACGGCATCAGCTTAGATACCGAAGTTGCCAGCTTAGATGCCAGCAACTCGACGGCAGGCGCTATTGCTATTCGTGAACAATCTGCGATCAATTTAAACCCCGTAATAAATCGAAATGGCGCTATCAACGTAACTGCTCAAGGAACGATCACAGCTGTCAATGTCGACTCTACGGGCACGGATACCGACACAAATGACATTACTCTCGTTAGTTTGGCAGGCGACGTACGTGTGGGGCTTGTTCAAGCGGGGCCGACGCTTGGTGACGTAATCATCACCGCGCAGAGCAATATCATCGACAACGATATTGGAATCGATGATCTCGACATCCGAGGCAATAATGTCACGCTGACCGCGACGACAGGAAATATTGGGGCGACTTCAAGCGATGTGTTTCGCGAGAATGTGGACCTACTGGAGATAGTGGCGACCGCCATTCCAGGAGACCCAGGCAATCCAGGCAATCTAGTTGCGAACGCCCTAACGGGATTTGTTGCGATCGATGCTGACGTAACGGGCACGACGATGATTACCGCGACTACAGGCTGGGTTCAATCGAACGGCGACATCAATGCGGTCGGCGGTGTATATATGGTAACGAATCTGGCTCTAATTGCGGATGCGGACAATAACGGAGTAGGTACCGTCAATCTCGACACCAACTTAACGGTGGTAGGCGATCTCCGCGTCGAAGGTGCCGACATCACGGCGGTTGGTGTTTCCATCAATCTATTCGCCAATCGACTGATGGTCTATTCAGGTCAAAGCGAAACATTCAATGTTACGACGACACAATTGGATGCAACGACCAACGGTGATCTTATAGTCACAGCGACGGGTTCTGTGGAATTGATCGATCTTTCCACGCCCTATTTCCGCGATCATGGTCCTGTTGGTTCGCCATTGATCGATCGCGACAATGTCGCATTGCAGTCACTTTCCAGTAACGGCAACATTTTATTGAATGCGAAGGGTACGATTACGGTTACCGATGATGTTATCGCTGGCGACTATCGCGTTCAGACGAATACCGGAACGATCACACTGAATGCCGAGGCCGATGTCGTGATTACCGACACGATCCTTTCGTACTTAGGGTCCATTACCATTACGGCATTTCACGACATTGCCGTTGGCGGTCCGATAAGTCCGTATGAAGTTGGAGATACGGATAATCTTGCGGTAATCAGCACGATTTCGGGGAATATAACGCTCCAAGCCGATGCCGATGGAACGCTCAGTGGCGCAGGTGGTTCGATCACTATGCTCGATGGAACACGCGTCATCGCGGGTCGTGATGCGACAGCTCTCTATATTCCAGGTCTCGAAGGGAATCCGTCGCCATCGACGATAACTCTTGGTGCTGTTTCTCAACTCGCGGGCTTCGCAGAAATTAGACTCTTGGCCGATGGCGCGATTACTTTAGGTTCTCTTCAATCGACGAACACTGGAAATAATGCGATTCTAGTTCAGAGTTTGAATGGTGCGATCATCGATAGCGGTGACGCAACCAGCGACGCGAATCTGATTGCTAATTTGCCGAATGCGGTTGTTACGCTGCGATCGGTGCTCGGCATGGGCGACACGAATCCTTTGGAAACGAACGCCTTCCAGCTTAACGCCTTTAACAGAGTCGGAGTTGCACCAGGCAGTGTCCTAGCGGCCGGTTCGATACGAATTCAAGAAACACCGGCTGGCGGCGATTTGATTCTATTGGATCCACTTTCTCCAGATGCGATTCGCAATGACGCTGCAGCAGGTGATATCCAGATTCAAGTCGATAACGGCAATCTAGTCTCCAACGGTTTTGTCCAAAATCAGAACGGAAATATCCTTATCCAGACGCTTGCCGCTAACGGCGATATTATCGTCCAGGCACAAATTCTCTCGATGACCGGCGATGTTAATCTTCGGGCTAGTGACGATGTATTCATTAACTCAGATTTACTGCCACTAGCGACGCAACCGATTATCGGAACTTCTGGTCCGGGAACGATCTACGTGTTGTCACAAAACAATACGAACGATGTTGCTAATGGTGTAACGATGACCCCCCCCACGCTCATCGACGCCGGAACGGGGCAAGTTCGTGTGGTATCGCAGAACAATAGCGACATTTTATTGGGACGCATAAATGCAGCCAGTGTCAGCTTGATCGCAGATCGATCCATCATCGACAACAACGATACGTTGGCCGTCAATACGTTAAACATTCAAGCCGATCGATTGCAGATGGTCGCGACGAACGGGATGATCGGTAATTCGGATATCG